>Ga0182024_10002207_pt1 | contig 48813 bp, 44 predicted proteins | sample P32metaG_FD_120480 | JGI IMG/M metagenome (GOLD analysis project Ga0182024, IMG submission 120480) | Permafrost microbial communities from Stordalen Mire, Sweden - P3-2 metaG (Illumina Assembly) | ecosystem: Environmental > Terrestrial > Soil > Wetlands > Permafrost | place: Sweden: Stordalen...
CCTGCGATTTGTGCTGGCAGACGCCGGCGACTTCCGGTTCGACGAGCCATTCGATGCCGTCTTCTCCAACGCCGCGCTGCACTGGATCCCGCAGGCTGCGCCGGTTATCGCAAGTGTCGCCAGGGCGCTGAAGCCAGGCGGCCGATTCGTCCTCGAAATGGGCGGCAAGGGGAACATCGCGCGGATCGTCGAAGCACTCGGCATGGTGTTGCGGGAGGCGGGCTATTCGCCGCACGACCCGTGGTATTTCCCCAGTGCCGGCGAGTACGCGACGCTGCTCGAACAGCACGGCTTCGAGGTCGAGGCGCTGTGGACTATCGAGCGCTGGAATCAACTCGATCATCCCGAGAAAGGCATGCGCGAATGGCTGGAGATGTTCGCGGGCGTCTGGTTCGAAGACATTCCGGAAAAGGCGCGCGAGGGGATCGTTGGGGAGATTGAATCGCGGCTGAGGGCGAGCCTGCATTGCGACGGAGCGTGGTGGGCCGATTACAGGCGGCTGCGGCTGGTAGCGCGTTCCGCCGCCAGCTTCGCGCTTCGAACGCAGTCCGGAATCCCAATCCCATGATATGCGTTTCCGGCCAGGTGCAACCCGGGAATCGCCGCTACCCGAGCTTCCACCTCGGCAATGCGCGACGCATGTCCCACGGTGTACTGCGGCATGGATTCCGGCCAACGGTGGTTCAGCGCGAAAAGCGGCTCGGCGGAAATGCCCATGAGCCTGCGTAAATCCGAAAGCATGGCATCTTCGGAGACATCGGGATCGGTTGAGAAGCAACGAAGCACGGCTTTGCCTTCAGGCACGCGGCCCTCCCACTTGGTCGCGACCCATGTACATGCCATGATCGTGTTACGCTCGCGCTTCGGGACCAGGAATCCGAAAGCATCGAGCGGGCGCGGCACATCCTCCGTGCGGTAGCCGAATGTCCAGATAGCGCTGCCGGTGTGCGGGATAGATGCCAGCAACTCCGCTGCCCGCGCATCGATCGGCGCCATCAGCGGCGCGGCACGATTGGCCCCGCAGCAGAGCACGATCTGGTCAAAATCGTGCCATTCGCCGTCCGCAAACAGGCTCCATAAAGGTGTCGGCTGAATTGATTCGACTCGCGCGGGGATCATCGTGACCTTCTCGCGAAGCGCATCGATCAGCGTGCCCATTCCATTGCGCAGAGACTTGAAAACCGGCTGACCGGCCGCCTTCGATTTCTCCCGAAGCGCGCCGACAACGACACTTCCGAAGCGTTGCTCGTGTTCGACGAACTTGGGCAGAACGCTCACGGCGCTCAGATAGTCGGGCGACCCGCCATAGACGCCAGCCAGAAGCGGCTCAGCCAGGTAATCCACCGCCTCACGCCCAAAATGATCGGCGACGAACTCCGATACGGAGCGATCCGGCAAAGCCTTTGGATTCCGAAAAACTTCCGTGCCCATCCGCACCTTCGTGCCCCACGTAAACAACTCGGTCCTCAACAGCGGAACGAGGCGAGTCGGGACAACGAGCTGAAGGCCTTCCGGCAGCGGAACGAAACGGCCATCGCGCAGAACGTAGGTACGGCGCCGGGCGTCGTTCGAACCCGTGAGTTGGTCGCCCATTCCAAGTTCTCGGATGAGTTGTTCGGCCCAGGGTTTTGACGCGAGCCAACTCTCCGGCCCCGCTTCGAGAATGCAGCCTTCCATATGAATCGTGCCGATCAGACCACCCGGCGTGGGATCGAACACGACAGCTTCGACACCAGCGCGCTCCAGATACCAGGCGCAGGCAAGCCCGGAGATTCCGCCGCCGACGATCCCGACTTTCATTGTTATTGTGGCGCTACGGGCGGAACTCCCGCACCATCTGGACGACGGCCTTCACGTGATCCACCGGCGTTTCGGGCAGAATGCCGTGCCCCAGATTGAAGATGTGGCCCGGCCGGGTGCCCGTGCGGCGCAGCAGGTCGTGCACTTTGTTCCGCAGTTCCGGAATGGGCGCGAACAAAGCCACCGGATCGAGATTTCCCTGGATCGCAGAACGATAGGAGATATCCATCCAGGCCTGATCGATGTTGATGCGCCAGTCGCAGCCCATCACGTCGCCGCCCGCCGCGTGCAGTTCCCGGAAATAGCCCGACGCGCCGGTACCGAAGTGAATCACCGGCACGCCGCTCGACTTGATGCGTTCGATCAAAGCGCGTGAATATGGCTGCGCGAACCGGACGTAATCGTCGCCCGCCAGCGCGCCTACCCAACTGTCGAATACCTGGATCGCGCGCGCGCCCGATGCGACCTGCATGATCGCGAACGGCGCGAGCACGTCGACGATCTTGCCCATGAGCCGGCGCCAAAGTGTTTCGTCGGAATACATCATGCGCTTGGTCCGAATGAAGTTCCGCGAGGCTCCGCCCTCGATCATGTAGCTGGCCATGGTGAACGGCGCGGCGCAGAAACCGATTACCGGAACGCGGCCCGCCAGTGCGCGAACCGTCTGCTGGATCGCTTCGCCCACATAGCCCAAGTCATCGGTGTTGGACGTGGAAAGCGCGTCCACATCCTCGCTCGTAATCACGGGATTGTCGATTACCGGGCCTTCCTTCTGCGGATAGCTGAGTTTCAATCCCATCGGTTCTACGGGCAGCAGAAGGTCGGCAAAAATGATCGCCGCGTCGACATCCAGCGCCTCCACGGGTTGCAGCGTGACCGCCGCGGCCAGATCGGGACGCTTGCAGATTTCGAGCAGCGTGTGGCGGGCGCGAATCTCCCGGTACGATTTCATGTATCGCCCGGCCTGACGCATGAACCAGACTGGCCGAACATCGGTCGGCCGCCGCCGGCAAGCGTCGAGAAAACGACTAGTCATTGGAGCCACACGCATGTTTGATCTGCCTGATCCTTCACGACACCACCGCGGCGGTGAGGTGAAGCCCGCCCGGCAACAAAAACAAAACTAACACAAAGTGTTTGTTTTGTGGGAGTTTTTTGATAAACGACTTCTACGGAATACGGTCGCTCAGAACGTCCCGGCAACCTGAGACACCACTTCAGTCTAGCCCGTATTTTGAATGATCACAAGGATTTGGGAGTTTTTTAGCGGGGCTTGACGGCGATATCGAAACTGTCTTTGAGCGCCACCCCGAGGACCGACGACTCCGGATCGGAAACCCGGTACATGGCGCCATGCAGACGGTCCTTTTCGAGGGTGAACTTGACGTAGTGGAAGTTGGGAAACAGGACGCTTTGGTAAAGGTCCTGTGGGGCTCGCTCGACAAAATAGGGTGCAGCCCCTCCACCACCGGCGACGAGATAGAGGACTCCATCCAAAATATTACGCTCGTAGTTGTGGATGTGTCCCGCGGAAACGAGGAACTGAGGATGGGACGTTCGAGCAACTCTGGAAAGGTAGTCGCGCAGGGCAATTTCATTCGGTCGTGGATTGTGATCGACTTCGATGTGGTTCTGGATGTCTGCCACAGGTGGATGATGCATGGTCAGAATGACGAAGTCGATCGAAGACGGCAATCCATTTATCTGCTCGTCGATCCAGCGAGCCTGATCGCTATCGGGCAGCAGAGAGGCGTCGCTGTCGAGCGCGAGCACGTACACGCGTGAACCGAGCTGCGCCGAATACCAGCGCCGGTTCCGCAGTTCCGGGAAGTTGTCCCACCACGTTTCGAGAGCCTGCTTCGGATCGGGGCCCGCGAGCTCGTGATTCCCCAAGGCGGGGAAGACGCGCAGATGTCCATCGCGCCAGGATTTGGTTTCCGAGTGAAATACCGCGTAGTCGTTCCTGATGTCTCCGTTGAGCGGCACATCGCCATTGAGGATGACGGCGGCGGGCCGTTCCGCGGCGATCTGGTTGGCGAGCCATTGACGTACTCGCGGATCCGCCGACCGGTGGTTTGCCGGATCGGTGAAGCGCTGATCCCCGTAAGCGATAAATGTTAGCGGATTGGGAAGCTGACTGTCGTCGAACCGGAAGGTTGGCCCCGGCTCGCTGAGCAGCTCATTCGTCGGAAGGTTGGCTGCGCTTTGACCGAGCAGCAGTGCAGGGAGCAGGAGGGACGGAATGAATCGTCTCATCAGATCAACATAGCAAGGGAATTTGCCTATTTGATGACAGTTCGCCTACTACGCGACAGCGGCTTCTCCCGGCGTCCGGGAACAACTTTCGCACGAGGCTCCGAACCACGCAGCGCGCGGAGGAATTGATACGCGGCCCGTGCACCTTGGCTTCAGAGCCCAACCGCACGGTGGCGGCGTCCGTTGGCAGGTTCGCTTGTTTCGTTCCTTGCCGTCAATCCCGGGCGCGTGTGCGTTTCGCGCGCCGCAAAAGAAAATCGATGCGGCTTTCGGCGTCGGGATGCGTGTCGGCGGCGAAATGCAGATCGGGGACGCGCCGCAGGTTCAAGCGTGCGGCCAATTCGTGTTTGAGAAAGCCCTTGGCGTGCTCCAGCGCTTCGAGTGCTTTCTTTTCCTGACCGCCTTCGATCGCGACCTTGACGTGGGCGGTCCGCATGTCGGAAGACACCTCGGCGTTTGTCACATTGACGGTAGCCAGGCGCGGATCGTCCATTTCGAAACCGATCAGCTCCGCAAGCTCCTCTTTAACGGCTTCGGAGACGCGGCGCGCACGGTGCTCTTCCATTTACAACCCGCCGCTTTTCATAACCACTCAAGTTCGACCCGCACCAGCATCGGGCCCACCAAAGCAGCGGTCTCGCGTTCGACCGCCTGCAACACCTTTTCCGCAAAAGGGCGGCTGGGCGAAATTGTGGCCACGGCTATCACCGCGCTGTTGTGGAGATCCATGTCGTCGATCTCGGCGACCGAAACGTTGAACTTGTTGCGCAAACGTTCCTTCAGGCCCTTCACGACATGCCGCTTTTCTTTGAGCGAATGCGCGTGTTCGATCCGCAACTCGAGCGTCAGCACGCCGATGGCGGCCATTACGCCTGCTCGGTCGCAACCCTCTGCATTACGAACGCCTCGATCACGTCGCCCTGCTTCACATCGCCGAAATTCTCAAGCGTGATACCGCACTCCATACCGGCGCGGACCTCGCTCACGTCGTCCTTGAACCGGCGCAAGGAACCGATTTTGCCGGTGTGGACCACGATGTTGTCGCGCACGATGCGCATCTGCGAATCGCGCGTGATTTGGCCGTCCATGACCAGACAGCCAGCGACCATGCCGACCTTCGAAACCCGGAAGACCTCGCGGATTTCCGCTTTGCCCCGGTAGACTTCCTTGAAGACCGGCGCCAGCATTCCCGACATCGCCTTCTTCATCTCATCCACCACTTCGTAGATGATCGTGTGGAGGCGGATGTCGACTTTCTCCTGCTCGGCCGCGGCTGCCGCATTGCGTTCGGGACGCACGCTGAACCCGATGATGATGGCGTTCGAAGCGGCGGCAAGCTGCACGTCGGATTCGTTGATCGCGCCCACGCCGGAGCGGATGACGCGAATCGTAACCTTCTCAGTCGAGAGTTTTTCGAGGGTATCGCGCAGTACTTCGGCGGAGCCGCTGACGTCGGCTTTGAGAATAATAGGCAGTTCCTGGACTTCGCCCGCCGCCATCTTCTTATGGAACTGTTCGAGAGTGATGCGCCCGGTCTTGGCGAGATGGATCGCGCGTTCTTTCTCGGCGCGATAGAGAACGATTTGCTTGGCTTTGGTGTTATCCGTGACGGCCTGGAAGCTGTCGCCGGCTTCCGGCAGTTCTTCGAGACCGAGGACCTCGACCGGCATGGAAGGTCCGACTTCCTTCACGGGCTCGCCGCGATCGTCGAGCATGGCGCGGACACGGCCGAATACCGTGCCGCAGATAAAGTAGTCGCCGACATGCAGCGTGCCGTTGCGGACGAGCACGGTCGCAACGGGGCCGCGGCCACGATCGAGCTTCGCTTCAAGAACGCTGGCCATAGCGGGACGGGCGGGGTTCGCCTTGAGGTCCTGTAACTCGGCGACGAGCAGAATCATTTCCAGCAACAGATCGAGATTCTGTTTGGTGCGCGCCGAAACGGGCACCATGACAACGTCACCGCCCCAGTCTTCGGCGAGGAGGCCGCGGTCGGAAAGCTGCTGCTTTATGCGGTCGACCTGGGCATCCGCTTTGTCGATCTTGTTGATGGCGACGATGATCGGAACTTTGGCCGCGCGGGCGTGGTCGATGGCCTCGATGGTTTGAGGCATGACGCCGTCATCCGCCGCGACGACGAGGACGACGATGTCCGTCACTTTGGCGCCGCGGGCGCGCATGCGCGTGAAGGCTTCGTGACCCGGCGTATCGATGAAGACGATCTTGTGGCCGTTGTGATCGACGTGATAAGCGCCGATGTGCTGCGTGATGCCGCCGGCTTCCTTGTCGGCGACGTGCGCGAGGCGGATGGCATCGAGCAGCGAAGTTTTGCCGTGATCGACGTGGCCCATGATCGTGACCACGGGCGGCCGGCGGAAGAGATCCTTGGATTCCTCGGCGATCTCGATGTCCTGCATCGCTTCTTCTTCGTACGTAACGGTCGAAGTGGAAGCGCCGAACTCGCGCGAGATGTCGGTCGCGAGTTTCGCGTCGAGCGTCTGGTTGATGGTCGCGAAGATGCCGCGATCCACCAGCTTCTTGATAACGAAGTTGGCTTTCACGTCGAGCTTTTCAGAAAGCTCCTTGACGGTGATGCCTTCGGAAATAGTGATGTCGCGATTGATGGGCGGCGGCGCGGCGAATTCGCGGCGCGTCTGCACCCGGAGGTTCTTCTCTTCCGGTTCCCTCTGGCGATCTCGCCCGCCGCGCCCGCGGTTCTGCTGGTTGTATTGCGGACGGCGCGCAGCCTGATCCGGCGGCGGAGGCGGAGCTCCGGGGCCGATCAGGCCCCCGCGCGAAGTGGGATGCATCGGTCGCGGACCGCTGGGGCGCTGACCGGGCATGACGGGACGTCCACCCACACTGCGGCCCGCCATCGGCGCGGAGCCGGGACGGGGCGGACCCTGATAGAGCGGCTGGCCAGGCCGAGGGGACTGCGGACGCAACGGAACTCCGGGACGCGGCGCCGGCGCCAAGCCCGGCATCGGAGGACGAGGTTGCTGTAGGCCTAACTTCGCGGCGAGATCGGGACGCGGAGGAACGATGGGACGCGCTGCCGGCTGTCCGGCGAACGAACGCTGGGGTGGCGGTGGCGGTCCCCCTAACGAACCAGACGGGCGCGGCGGCGGACCAATCGGTATACCCGGACGAGCTTGCGGCGCAGCCGGACGCGGCGCACCGGGCATTGAGCCAGGAAGCGCCAAGCCAGAGCCCGTTGAGCCCGGGGGAGGAGTTGGCGCCGAGCTGGGAGACGATGGCGCGAGGTTCGCGGGCATCGGTTGGCGAGGGCCTGAAAGCACTTGCCCAGGCCGGGGCGAGCCGGCAGCCGGAATGGGACGTGCCGGTGGAGGAACAGGGCGTCCCGGTGCGGCGGGCGAAAGTGTCGACGCAGGGCGCGGAGCGCCAACAGGCGGATGAATTGGGGTTCCGCGGCCCAGCACGGGGGGTCTCAGCGGGATCGCGCGCGGCTTATTTTCGTCTTCGGCCTTTTCGGCTTCGGCTGGTCCAGGTGACGGCGCCGTTTCGGCCTTTGTATCGGCCTTTGCATCAACGACAGCAGGCGCGCCGGAAACCTCCGGGGGCGGCGCCTGCGTTACGCGAGGCTTTCTTTCCGGACGGGGACGAACAAGGGCTTCCGGCTCCCGCTCCTCGACAGCCGCGCTGGAACCGTTCCGCTGAGAGGCGGCAGGCAGGGGGGCATGCGATTCACCACTGTAGTAGCGGCGCAGCTGATCGGCTTTGTCTTCGTCGATCGAGCTGGAGTGGGTGATTTTTTCGGCAATGCCGAGTTCGTGCAGTTTGTCGATGACCTCGCGCGATTTTACTTCCAGTTGCCGCGCCAGCTCATTGATTCGAATCTTACTCATATTGAAGCGTTTCGTTTAACTGCTTTTACAGCCGATCGACTTGCCACACTCGGAGTTCGGGAGTTCCGTCCTCAATGGATTCCGCCCCGGAATGACCCTCTGCGCCCGCGCCGTCAGCGAATTCCGGCGGTTTGACCATCGTATCAGAGGCTTCGGAGCCGGAACTTTCAACCGCGCTCTCACTGGAAGCGGCTCCGGCACCAGCGGTTTGTTCTGCGTCCTCCACAGTTGCCGCATCCGGCGTACCTTCCTGTGGAGCTTCGATATACTCCTGGCCATAAAAGCTGTTGATCGCCAGCTGGATTCGATTGACCGCGTCGGCATCGATTCCTTCAAGCGCCTCCAACTCCTCCGGCGTCATACTGCCCAACTTCTCCACGGTGCCGATGTCGCCTTTCACCAGCGCATCCACGGTCACGTCCGACAAACCGTGTTCGATCAACGCCGACACGGGGGCGCCGGTCGAAAGCAACTCGATCGCGTTCTGTACTTCCTGGCGTTTCTCTTCTTCGCTCTTGATATCGACCTTCCAACCGAGCAACTTGGCTGCCAGGCGCACGTTCTGGCCTTTTTTACCGATTGCGAGCGACAGTTGAGCGTCGTCGACGATCACTTCCATATGCCGCTCTTCCGGGTCGATGATGGTGACCCGGCTGATTTTCGCGGGACTCAAAGCGTGCGTGGCGAACGTGACCGGATCGTCCGAATACTCGATAATGTCGATCTTTTCGCCGCGCAGCTCGCGGATGATCGACTGAACGCGCATGCCCTTCATGCCGACGCATGCCCCGACACTATCGACATCGCGGTCACGGCTGGAAACGGCGATCTTGGTGCGCTCACCGGCCTCGCGCGCGCAGCCCCGGATCGTCACCGTGCCGTCGTAAATTTCCGGCACTTCCTGCTCGAAGAGGCGCTTCACCAGCTCGGAATCGGCGCGCGAGACCACAACGCCGGGACCCTTCGCGGACTTGTCCACGATCCGGATCACGCAGCGGACGCGATCGCCCACGCTGTAACTCTCGAGGCGCGACTGCTCGCGCTTGGGCAAACGGGCTTCCGTCTTACCAAGGTCGACTACCAGGTCCAGGCCTTCGACGCGCTTGATGCTGGTATTGACCAGTTCACCCACGCGATCGGCATATTCGCGATAGATAGTCTCTCGTTCAGCTTCCCGAACTTTCTGAAAGATGACCTGCTTGGCGGTTTGAGCGGAAATCCGCCCCAGGGCATCGGTCGGCTTGGGGATTTTTACGATGGAACCTATTTCCGCCAGCGGATCGATCCGCCTGGCCTCGGCAGGCGTCATCTCAAGCGCGGGATCGGTTACCGGATCCGCCACTGTTTTTACCGCATAGAGCTTGATCCCGCCGTTCTTGTCCTCGAAATCGGCCTCATAATTCTCGACCGTGCGGAAGTGTTTGCGCGCCGCGATCAGCATCGCGTCCTTAACGGCATCGAGAACGATCTGAGGGTCTATGCCCTTTTCTTTGCTCAGTATTTCAATCGATTGATAAATGTTTTCCACAAATTTGCCTCCGTGTCGGTACGAGCCGGTAAGGGATTCTGCCGCGCTACCACTCAAACTTCAGGTTGGCGCGATCAACCTGTTCCACGGGAAAGGTGACCTCTCTGCCGCCCGTCAGCTCGACTGTAACGGTGTGATCTTCGGCCTTCGAAATTACGCCGTCGAAGTGCTTGAGTTGCATCGGAGAAGAGCTCTCGGCCGGTGTAAGCGGCTCCTTCAGGACGACCTTGACCTTCTTACCGGAAAACCGAAGCCAATCCTGCCATTTCCCCAGCTTGCGCTCGACGCCCGGCGAACTGACCTCGAGCTCGTAGGAGCCGGGAATAGGGTCCTCCTCGTCAAGCGCCGCGCTGATGCCGCGGGAGACGAGTTCGCAATCGGCGTGCGTCACGCCCTCGGGCCTGTCGATGTAGATGCGGAGCAAGTGGCTGCGTCCCGAGCCTTTCAGCTCAACTTCAACGATCTCGATCCCGGCGGGGGCGGCTGCCTGTTCGGCGATAGCCGTAACCTTCGAAATGGTTTCTTCCCGCTTCATGCTCATGCCAATAAAAAAGTGGGCTTCCGCCCACTCTCTGAGTTCGACCGTCAAGTCCAGTATAACAAAGAAACGGAGCGGTCAACGGGCTAGTAAATGGGTGGTGCCTCAGCCAGCCGCCGCGGCGGCCGCATGGACAAGCTGCTCCGCGCGTTGCCAGTCACGTTCAGCCGTGCCGTCGGGGCGGCCTGCCAATTCCCACAAGAGTTGGGCGGTCTTCCGGATGTGGCGTTCGTCGACACCAGCGACCGGCGGTAATGACGGACGCACCAATTCTCCGGCAAGCCTGTCGCGGGCGTGGTTATGGGCTACTCGCGCCTTCTCCACGTCGAGCAGCGCTGCTTCAATCCGGGATTTGTCCGGAGCATCGGAACTCATCAGACACTGGAGCGCATCGAGCTTGCTCGAATACTCCTGGAACGTTGCGCGGTACGCATTTCTGAGAACTCCAACACCATCGACCGTCATGACAGTTAGACGTTTGCCGCGCACCAATGGTTCGAGTTTTCCTCAAGAAAAACGGGGATCTCAGCCGATAAGTCCCTTACATGGACGCCTTGCTCGAAAACGCGCAGCGAATCTTCGATGTGGCCCGAGCGGGCGAAAAAGGTGAAAATCGGGATTTCGCCCTGGTGATCCGGCCGGATGGTGCGGTGCATGTCGTCATGAAATCGGCATTCTCGCTGGATGGCGCCGCGGCATACGGAGGAGCCCAAAGCGCTTTCCGTGTCACCCGCTCGCGCGATGGTGTCCGGGTAACGGGTCGAAGCGGGGGCAGAGCCTGTGTCCTGGAGGAGCGCAATCCGTGCAGGGAATTGCTTCGCGACCAGCCGCTCTACCGGATTACTTCGCCGCTCCTAACCTCCGGCTCGATAACATCGTGAACGCCTTCGGGAGCCGTTGATTTATTCAAGACGGAATCGGCGATCCGGCGCGCATACAAAGGCGACCGGGCGAGCACGATGCCCCAAAGGATGTGCCCCAACTGGAGTTGCAGCTCAGGCGCGTAAAGCGTGACAAGAGGGTTCACGTGCCGCCACAGTACGCTGAAGAACAAAAAATAGACGCCAGCGCCTGCTATCGCCCCGTATAGTCCGAGCCAGCGCGTCCGCTCTTCCCGCCAGATGCAGCCCCACAGGGCGCCCAGAACGCCGTATACCGCGACAATCAGCGCAACGCCGGTCCACGACGTGCGCAAAAGCTGATTGCGATAAACTCCGCTGCCGAAGAACGTGGTGGCGAAGAGATTCGGAACCAGCCAGATCGAGTGGCCGTCCCACAGGGAGCCGACCACCAGACAAGCTAAGATGAGGAGCGCGCCGAGCACCCCCGCTTGCAGCCCTGCCAAAGCGTGGCGCAGTCCGGGGCCATAAGAGCGGCGCTGCCCTTGCTGGTTCGCCCCGCTCGCATTCGCGGCATACATTCCTGCTTCAAGCCTATACTGGCGAGTGGGGAAAGGCAAAATCACTTTCACATAAATCATGAAGCGTCGTGCGGTAATTACGGGTATCGGTGCGGTCAGCCCCAACGGGATCGGTAGGGAAAACTTCTGGCAGGCGACCAGACTGGGGAATAGCGGTGTGCGGCGCATCACACGTTTCGATCCGGCTGGTTTCCAGGTTCAGATTGCGGGCGAAGTCGCGGACTTTGACGAAAACGCCCAAGTGGAAGCGAAGGACCGGCCGCATGTTTCGCGCTGCGTTCCCCTCGGCGTGGCGGCAGCTCGGGAAGCCGTGGCCGACGCCGGTATGGAACCGCACCGTATGACGCGGGAGGAGTTGCGCGGCGTGGGCGTCCTGGTCGGCTCCGGTGGCGGATCGCAGGAATTCACGGAAGAGCAGTACAGACTGTATTACGGCGGCAAAGAAAAGCAGTGCAGCGTCTATACGATTCCGACATCCACCATCGGAACGCTCGCCAGCGAGATGTCGATGAGGTTCGGATTTCGCGGCCTCAGCCACATCGTGTCGACGGGCTGCACATCGTCAACAGACGCGATCGGATACGCTTACCGGAACATTCAGTGGGGGACGCTGCCCTGGATGCTGGTAGGAGGGGTCGATGCCCCGATCGCGCCATTGATCCTGCGCGGGTTCATGGTGATGCGTATTTTGACTTCCAACTGGAATAAGGAGCCGGAGCGCGGGTCACGCCCGTTTTCGCGGGATCGCAGCGGATTCGTGCTGGGCGAAGGCGCGTGGTTTTTCGTGATGGAAGAGTACGAACATGCAAGGGCCCGCGGCGCGCATATATATGGCGAAATCGCCGGCTATGCCTCGACTTGCGAAGCCTATCACCGGGTGCGTCTCGAAGAATGCGGCGAAGAGCCGGCGCGCACGATGGAAATGGCGATGGAGGAAGCGGGCATCGGACCGGAATCGATCGGCTACATCAACTACCACGGGACTTCAACCGAACTGAACGACCGGATCGAAACGCGGGCCACGCGGCTGGCATTCAACGGCCACGCGTACCGGCTTGCGGGTTCGTCTTTGAAGAGCCTGATCGGGCATCCCCAAGGCGCGTGCGGGGCGGCGGGCGTGGCGGCCACGCTCCTTGGGATGCGGGACGGGGTCGCGCCGCCGACGATCAACCTGGAAGATCCGGATCCGGAATGCGATCTGGACTACATTCCCAATGAGCCGAGAAAGATCGACTGCGAGTACGCTTTGGCGAACTGTATCGCGTTCGGAAGCAAGAACTCGGCGCTGATTTTACGAAAGTTGTAGCGTGGGGCAGGCCATCGCGCCTTGTGGCCTGGCTTCTTACGGCCTCAAGGAGCGACAGACGACGGAAAACGATCGTCTGTCCCACGCGCTAAGTGGTTTTGACAAGGATGGTACGCGCATCCGCGGCCGCATCGGCTTTGAGGGTCCTGATGTCCCGGCACACGTCGTCCCATAGTGTTCTGAAAGCATAGGGAGCCCTTTCCGCCTGATTCCGGATGTTGCGCGCGTCGTCCCTGAAGGCGGCCATGTCGGCGCGGGCTTCATAGCGGAAAGCCCGGCTCACTTCCACCCACCGCACGCCGCTGGACTTGAAGCCAGCGGCGGCGGCGAGGAAAGCAACCGATAAAAAAAGGAACGAAGACTTGGACACAATTGGTACGACAGTACCAGTATCTTCAGGACGAGCCGACAGTACAAGACTGACGATGGTTGAACAGCCCCATGTCAACCGGGGATATCAAAAAAAACCGGCAGGCACCCGGAGGAGAGCGCCTGCCGTCTCACCAAAAAAGCCATCAGACGCTCGGAGGAGTGCGCCTGCTGGCTGGACTGCTTTTTATCTATGCGTAAGGATGAGTCACGCGTAGAAGCAGTGCCACTTGTGAAAACCTTTGGGAGGAACCAAATCCGCCCTCACATCGATAATGACGATTCCGAGATTAAAATTGTTACAACTTTGGTTAGTTTCCGGGTGACTCTACGACCCGAAATGTATCACCAAAGTTAACAATATCATAAGAATAGTTAGTACTCCAAAGAAAACTTAGGCAGGACCTGCCAGTAATCCATTCAAGTCTTTGAAACAAAAACACTTTTCTCAACGCAAGTAAAAGAGACTGAGGCGGGGAAGGCTGGCAGATGCCAGTGTGGCACGGTCCAGAAACTGGGTTTCCAGCATGGCAATCTGGGGCGCGGTCATTTTGCTGCGCCACGGGCGGAGATGGGATTCAAGATCGCGCCGGGCCGCCAACGCCTGCTCTTCGGATTGCCTGGCCCGCGCCATCGCGATCAGTCTTTGCTCCAACACCGTGAGATGCCGTTCGAGCGCTTCCAAATCGGCGGAAAGCGCAGGCAGATCGGCTGCTATCTGGTCGAGTGAATCCGCTACCGCTTCGAACTCAGAAACACCCGTGGCCCGGATAGCGGCGGCGTTGGCTTCGATATAGCGGCGCAGTTCGGCGTCCGGAAACGGCTGCGAGTCCGGCCTTTCCGTTTTCTGTTGACCCGCGTCCGCCATGCGCTGGGCTTCGGTCATGATCGCCTGGGTGCAGTAAGCGATCGAATTCACCATCTGAACGCGCGATCTTTTCGCCCGCCACTTTTCGAACGCCAGATCCACCCCGCGCAGGACGGCTTCGAGAGGCACGCCCGAATTCTTCCAGGTTTCGATCAGCGCCCAATCGAGAGGCGAAAGGAGGAACAAGCTGGTACCGCGGGCACGCTGAAAGTGCTCTTCGATCTCGGTGAAATAGTTGAAGTAGTTGAACGGCTCGTTCACAAAATGCTACCGGGCTCGGTCCCAGATCAGCCGAAGCCCTTCGAGTGTCAGGTTCTCATCGACATGCCGGATGTAACGCGACCCACCCGCTATCATTCCCGCCTGACCGCCGGTCGCTATGACCCGCGTATCCGATCCGAGGTCCGCGATCAATCGCTCCACGATGCCGTCAATGGCGCCGATGGCCCCGTAATAAAGCCCGGACTGCATGCTCGCAACCGTATTCCGGCCGATCACGGTGTTGGGCATGCGGAAATCGACCAGAGGCAATCGCGCTGTGCGGGTGAACAGCGCTTCGGCCGAAATGCCGATACCGGCCGCGATGATGCCGCCCAAGTATTCCGCCTTTGCCGAAATCGCGTCGAAGGTAATAGCCGTTCCGAGATCGACGATGACGCATGGGCCCCCATACTTGTGCAGCGCCGCTACGCTGTTTACTATGCGGTCGGCACCCACCTCGGCGGGATTCTCATAAAGGATCGTCAAGCCCGTGTCGCTTTCAGCAGTCACAAACATTGCCTGCCTTTTGAAGTATCTTTGCGCCATTTCGGCCAGGGCGGTGTTCAGCGGCGGAACGACGGAAGAAATGACGATGCCGTCAAGCGATTTTGAATCCTGTCCGGCGAAGCTCAAAAGGTTCGACAACAGGATTCCCCACTCGTCCGATGTCTGCTCGCGAACCGTGCGCAGGCGGCGATGATCGGCCAGCACTCCGTTCTTGAAAATGCCGATGGTGATATTGGTGTTCCCGACGTCGAGAGCGAGGAGCATATTCCGTACCAGTCTGCTACATGTATGCCGGAAGCGCTATGCCAAGAATGGCGAGCGTGCGCTCCAGTTGCGCGCGGAAGAAATCGGTCATCCAGAGCAGGAAGATTTTTCGTTCCGGGTCCGGTTCCGCCAGCACCGGGTACTGATGGTAGAAATTATTGAACGTCTGGGCGAGTTGGAACGCGTATTTGGCAACGTGCGCCGGCTCTCCGGCTGTGACGGCGCGGTCGACCGCCGAATCGGCCTTCGACGCGGCGAGCAGGATTTGCCAGCATTCTTCCGATGCCAGCTGGCGTTGCATAGCTTCGCGCGTTAGTTCGGCGGCGAATTCCGGTTTGGCTTCGCCGCGTTCTTCAAGCTTCCGGAAGATGTTGCGCGCGCGCACGGCGGCGTACTGTACATAGGGCCCGGTTTCGCCTTCGAAGCTGAGCGCTTCCTGGAAATCGAAGGCGATCACGGTCGTGCGGGTGAACTTCAGCAGGAAGTAGCGAAGCGCGCCCATAGCGATCTCGCTGGCGATGGCTCGTTGGGCGACTGGGTTGTCTTCGGGATGGCGCGAAGAAACCTCGACCAGCGCGTTTTCGACCAGCTTGTCCATCAGGTCGTCGGCTTTGACCCCGAGGCCCCTGCGGCCGGAAACTTCGACGTACGGTTTTTTCGCGTCTTCGGGAGTAAGCTCGATACCGAGTTCCGCACAGCAGCGGGGTGAGAGCGCGACCATTTCGTACGAGAAGTGGATCGAGTTTTCTGCTTGTTTCTCGAACCCGAGAGCCTTCAATCCCGCGACGACAACGTCCTGCAAATAGGACTGGCGCGCATCGATCACGTTGTAAACCGTGTGGCCCTTTCCAAAAGGCGGTGCGGGGCTCGGCTGCGGCTCGTCTGTCGATACCCAAACTTCGTGGCCGTCCGTGTAGCGCGTGAGCGGACGGTAGTAGAAGTCTTTGCCGAGCAGCCCGAACTTCCAGAGCTGGTAGGCGATGTCTTTTCCCACGTAAGTGACGGTACCGTTCGAGCGCACGATCACCTTGCTGTCTTCGTTGGCTTCGTCATCGCCCCGGAACGAGGACGACGGCATCACCCAGCAGCCGGCATTTTTGCCTTCGGTTTCGAAATAGATGGCTTTGCGTTCCTTGAGTAATTCGAAAGCCGCCGACCAGAATTTGAGATGCAGAATCTCGCTTTCGCGCGGCAGCACATCGTATTCGATATTCAACCGAAGCATGGTTGCGAGGTGCGCGTTTACGATCGAATCCGCCACCAGATGCGCAAGTTGCGCCAACTCGCCCACGCCCGATTCGATGGCATGCAGGGTCTCGGCGCGCCAGGCGAGGGCTTCCGGATGGTCTTTGTAATACTGCGAAGTGCGGGCGTAGAGATCCCAGCAGATGTAGTCGAAGGGCTCTTCGTTATCGAGCAGCGTGGCCACATCGGCGGGAGTCTTCTTTTCGAGGAAGTGAAAGCCCGCCACTACGTCGGCGACCTGCACGCCCGTGTTGTCGATGTAATTCTGCACCTCGACGCGATGGCCGCGCGCGCGCAGCATGCGGACGAAAGTGTCTCCCAAAACAGCATTGCGAAGGTGGCCGATATGCGCCGCTTTGTTGGGATTGATATTGGTGTGTTCGACGATCACCTTGCCGCCGGAAACAGGAGCGGCCGCGTCTTCACCACGAAGCAGGGCAGCAGCGTAGGCGCCGCGATCGAACCGGATATTGATGTACCCGTTCCCCGCCACTTCCATGGCCGCGACGCCGGGAATTTCACCCACGGCGGCGACAAGGTCGGCGGCGATTTTCTTAGGGGGTTGCTTGAGGCTTTTCGCCAGTTGAAACGCAATGGGAACGGCGATTTCACCGAAAGAGGGTTGGCGTGGCTGCTCGAGCGCGAATGGGGTATCGACGCCGAACTGAGCGCGCAGACGGTCCCGGAATGCTGCATGGATAGTTTTTTCCAGATTGTGAAACACGGAAATTTGAGTATACGTGGCGCCCGGGTAGGGTAGGCGATTTCGCCTGCCTTCAGACCCAGGGCCGGCGAAACCGCCTACCCTACCAATCCGTGGGACTCTATTAGTGAATGCGCTACACGCTTTTGCTTTTGCTCCCGCTTGGCCTGTTCGCCCAAAATTACGATGTGCTCATCCGCAATGGCCACATCGTTGACGGCACCGGATCCCCGTGGTACGCGGCCGATGTCGCGATCCGCGACGGCCACATAGCAGCCGTCGGCCATCTCGACGCAGCCACTGCCAAACAAACCATCGATGCCGCCGGGATGACGGTCGCGCCCGGCTTTATCGACATGCTGGGCCAGTCGGAAGAATCGATTCTCGTCAATCCGCACCTGCCGTCGAAGATTTATCAGGGGATTACCACAGAGATTACCGGCGAAGGCGGATCGGCCGCGCCCCTCACCGATGCTATTCGTAAGGCGGATCGCGCCAGCTACGAACACTACAAAATCGACCCATCGTGGAACACGTTCCGCGAATTTTTCACACGCGTCGAAAAGCAGGGGATGGGCATTAATCTTGCGAGCTACGTCGGCGCGACGCAAGTCCGCAGAGCGGTGATCGGCGACGGCGACCGCGCGCCCACTCCCGCGGAACTCGAGCGCATGAAAGCCCTCGTGCGGGATGCGATGCACGACGGCGCGGTGGGCGTGTCCACGTCACTGCAATACGCGCCCGCCCCTTATGCCACCACTGAGGAGCTGATCGCGCTCGCTGCCGAGGGAGCGAAACTCGGCGGTATCTACGCTACCCACATGCGAAGCGAAGGCGACGCCATCATTCCCGCACTCGACGAAGCCATTCGCATTGGCCGCGAGGCTCATGTCCCGGTCGAAATCTGGCATCTCAAAGCAGCGGGCCTTAAGAACTGGGGACGCATGGCGGAGATCGTCGCGCATATCGACGAGGCGCGCCGCTCCGGCATCGAAATCGGCGCCAACACTTACGCTTATCCCGCGTGGTACAACAGCTTCTCGGCGTTCATTCCGCCCTGGGCGCACGATGGCGGCGATGCGAAGCTGATCGAACGTCTGAAAGACCCCGCCACACGCGCCCGCATCCGCAAGGACATGGAGACGCCCACCACTGCCTGGGACAACGAATGGCGAGAGGTTCCCGGCCCGGAAGGAATTCTAGTCGGCGTGGTTCAGAACGCCGAGCTGCTGCCGCTGCAGGGCAAGACGATCGCGGAAATAGCCAAGCTCTGGAAGAAAGACCCTCTCGACACCATCTTCGACTTGCTGATCGAAGACAACGCCGCCACCGAGGTCGCCGTATTCGGCATGTCCGAGCCGGATGTGCGGCTGGCGCTCCAGCAGCCCTGGGTCAGCGTGTGCAACGATTCCCACGGCACCGCGCCTGATGGATTGCTCGGCCAGGAGCACCCGCATCCGCGCGCTTACGGAACGTTCCCCCGCATCCTGCGCAAGTACGTTCGTGAAGACGGCGCGCTCATGCTGCCCGACGCCATCCGCAAGTTCAGTGCGTTGCCCGCCGCGCGTTTGCGGCTGGCCGATCGCGGCGTTATCAAGACCGGAATGTGGGCCGACGTCGTGGTGTTCAATGCGGACGCCATCACCGATCTCGCCACTTTCGACAAGCCCAACCAGTTATCCGAGGGAATGCAGTATGTGCTCGTCAACGGCGTGCCGGTCATCGATCATGGGCGCATGACAAACGCGCTCCCGGGCAAGGTAGTTCGCGGTCCGGCATGGAAGCCCTGACGTGGGCGGGCGCGAGTTTAACGGTTGCTTAATTCGCCAACGCGGCGAACGACAAATGCCGCGCCAAAGAATCCAATAGAGCCCGCGAAAAGCCACAGCGACGCCGGTTCCGGGACGGACGCAACGGTAGCGTCGGGCGAAATGCCGGCAGAGCTGACGATCCCTTCCGGGCTTATGTCGATGAGTCCCGAAATGCCATTCGGGTCGTCGGTCAGGACAGGATCGGAGCCCGGCTCGTCCGAGAACGTTTCGAAGTCGAATTCGCATGAAGACGTGCCGATACCGTCCGGAGCTGTGAGCGCGGGTCCGCTCAGAGAAACGAGGAACGAGAGCGAGTTCCCGTAATCGAAGGTTTCAAAGTCGTCATTAAGCTGACTGGCGCTATTCGCAAGCAGCGTGAGCGGCGAGCCCGATGTTACGGGACCGCCGGTGGCGTTTCCGTCCTGCGACATCGATCCGCCGTAAGAACCGCCGGCGAAATTGTAAACGGTCGCTGTCAGGGACTGGTCTGAACCGGCGCCGGGAGAAAGCGAGAAATCGAGGGAACCCGAATCGCCCGAGATGGACGAGGTATTCATCGTGACGAGGAACACTTCGTCGGCATGGGCGTTTCCGGCACCGGCGAGCAGCAGAATCGAGAAAAAGAGACATATTTTTTGCATGTTAGGGGCCTTGTATGTTCGTATTAATTCGACTTAGACCGCAGGCACTACGATTGGCGTGAACAGTATCCGGACGTTGGAAGGATCGGTGAACGAAATCGGGAGGCTGGTCGATTGACCCGGATTCAACGGTACCGAGACCGGGAAAATGACTTCCGGCGATCCGTCTGTATAGAGTGGCGGATTTCCCGGCATCGTGACGCCAGGAGTTAGATTTGTGAGCGCCACAGTCACCGGACCGCTAATTGCATTCGACGAGTTGTTCTCAATGGTGAGCGTGCCGTTATAGGTCTTCGATACGCGGCTGTAGACCAGAGCGCTTGACGTGATTACAGTCGAACCCGGCGCCGCTGGAAATGCAGTTCCCGGAGTAAATGCGACGCCGCGCAGCACCTCGCCGTAGTTGGCAGCCTTCACTATAGTGAAGGTTTCGCCCGCCACGGCAGCAGCGCTGGTATTCGCGAGGTTATCGGTAATGGTTACCAGCAGATTCGGATCGGCGCCCTGATCGCCATTCGCGCTGACAGTCGAAGTCACTGCCCAGAGCGTAACCGTACCGTCCGCGTTCACACGTCCTGTCAGGTTGCGTAAACCGTCGGTGGCGGGATTGAGAGCGGGCGGGTTGTTGGGCAAACCGTACTGCTGGCCGAGGTTCAAGCCCTTCTGCAGCACGTAATCCAACTGCCATGCACCGTTGACGAGGCTCCACTTCTGCAGCCCGGCATAGATGCTGTTTGGCGCATCGGCGGGCGTTCCGTCGCCTTCATCGGCGACGTACAACGTCGTCGAGTTCGCGAACCAGATTCCGAACGGGTAGATATTATTAATGCCTGCGGTCTTGGCGATGGCCGTGGGAAAGCCGGGAAGGACAGTAATAGTCGCGCCACCGGTGATCGGCAGACTACCCGCAGTGCCGACCTGGTAGACGGTGTCGATTCCATTGCTGCCGCTGCCCTTGGTGACGTAGAGAGTGTTATCGAAAATAGTCAGACCGCGGAAGTTGTTATCTTTGCCGGGCTTATCGGCCGGATCTCCCTCTTCCGTGATATTGAAGCTTCCTGCCTGCAGCGGCGTCCCAGGCGCCGCCCCGGGCGTCACAACCTGTACACCGGTGGCATTGATGAGGGCGGCCAGAACCGGGCCTATGGTCTTGGTTGGCTGGGTTCCATTGTTGTCGTTTCCAGCCGTGAAATACACGCCGTTCGGCCCGCCGGTGAAGATCGCAGCGCGGCCATTGTTGCCGCTATAAGCGTTCGTGTCCGTGACTTGGATGTTGCCGAGCGCATCGACTTGCCCAACGCCGCGGTAGACGCTGATGCCCACGGGATTGGTGGGATCGAGAACGCCGGGCGTATTGGAGTTTGAAACATTAAGTGTGTTGGGCGCCGCGATGTAGCCCATGAATGTGATGTAGTTGCCGTCGACCGAAAGATTCAGCGCCAATTCGGATTTCGAGCTGAAGCTGGTCACAATCTGGTTGCCGCCGGTTGTCGGTACGGCGAGAGAGTTGACCAGCGTTCCACCGGTGGTAATTTGGTCCAGAAAAATGGGCGATGTGATGCCGAAGCTGGCGTCGACCGCGTCATTGTTCCAGACGTTATTAGCGCTTCCCAGTATCGGGAAGGCGCCATTGTCGGTGGCCGGAGCCTGGCAGGGTGCGGCCGCCTGGGTTCCGCAAATCGGGGGAAGCAGTTCGCCCACCGTGACGGTCGTGGCATTGCCGGTGTAAACGCTGCGGGAGACCATCAGGTTCCCAGGCGTGAAGCCTGAAAAACCCTGGCCAAATAGCAGGCCTGAGAAACCACTCAGCAGAATTGCCGCCGTTGATCTGCAGATGCGCTTGGCCGTCGGGACTTTGGTTGAATTGAGCATTCGCCAACCAGAGTTATCACTTGCTCATTTCAGGCTTATTTCGCTGGGATAACAAAAAGGCTACAAGGTCCTCCTGGCGGAGCCCTTTGTACTGATACTCGCAGTTCCTGGTGCGAACCGAGACTCAGTTTCACTCGCCCGTCAGCCCCGTCCATCATCAACTCCCACACCCCGTCTTTCTTGCCCGAGGGTTTCGGGAAATAATTACGGATCTCCTGAACGCCACCACGTCCGCATGGGCTGCGGGTGAGTCGTTTCAGGTGATTGCCGCCGCGCCGACTCCGACTTCAAGGGAGTCTCGTTTGCGCCGACTTCCAAAGAGGTTTCGACGCCCGAGCCTGCTTCGCTTGCGCTCTTTGGATTGGGAATGACTGCCCTGTTCGCGGCATGCCGCCTGAAAACTCACCGCGAAAAATAGGCGTTCATCACCTTCTCGACCAGCGAGTAAGGCATCAGACGTTTTAGCCAGATCGTCGCACGCTCCGGAATGGGCCCGACCGTGTATCGCAAACGCGGCCGGTGATTACCGACGATGCGATGCAGCAGGAGCGCAACAGCCCTCGGGTCCGGACCGTTTTGTTCATCGGCCGCCGTGCGTTCCACGGCGCGGCGGAATAGATCGCGATAAGCCGGGTTACTCCGGGACTCCGCCGTCTTCTGCCGGTTGCTCGTGAGTCCCGTGCGATGGTCTCCGGGTTCGATCAATACCACGTGCACGCCGAACCGGCTCACTTCCAGGCGCAGCGATTCGCTGAACCCTTCCAGGGCGAACTTCGAAGCGCTGTAAAGGCCCTGAAACGGAATAGCAACCAGCCCCCCGATTGACCCGATGTTCACGATGTACCCCGACCGTTGTTCGCGCAGGACCGGGAGCACGGCACGGCACACCCGCACGACACCGAAGAAGTTGACGTCGAACTGCTCCCGCGCTTCTTCGATTGATGTATCCTCAACCGCGCCGGCGATACTGATTCCGGCGTTGTTGACCACTATGTCGATGCGGCCCTCGCGCGCGATCACTTCGGCTACCGCGTCACGGACCGAGGCATCGTCCCGGACATCCATCGTTATCGGCTCGACCAGCCCGGTCGCCGCGGGACGGCGTGACGCTCCGTAAACGCTGTAACCGCGCGCGGCAAGAAACTCCGCGCAGGCGCGACCGATGCCGGAAGAAGCCCCCGTCACCAGCACAACCCGGTTCTGTGATGAGGCCATTCGCATCACAGTAACACTGCTTCCCCGCTAAACTCGTTCCATGCAGACGCCGTCATTCGATCCCGGCCTGACTCAGAAATACGACGGGCCGCTGCGCAGAGTCATCAACCCCGACGGAAGCTTCAACGTCGTCCGCCGCGGCACCACCTGGCGCGACGTCAATCCGTATCTTCACCTGGTGAGTATTCCGTGGGTGCACTTCTTCGGGTGGGTCCTGCTGGGCTACGTGCTCGTTAACTCACTGTTCGCAACCGTCTATTTCATGCTGGGGCCGGGGGCACTCACGCGCGGACTGGATCCGAGCCACGCCGCGGGTAGATTTCTGCAGTGCTTCTTTTTCAGTTCCCAGACGTTGACTACAGTGGGATTCGGGGCCATCGCACCGGCTACTCCCGCCGCGAACATAGTAGCGGCCTTCGAAGCGCTCGCCGGCTTGCTGGGCTTCGCGGTCGCGACAGGACTTCTGTTCGGACGCGTCTCCCGGCCGTCGGCGCGCATCGGATTCAGCAAGAAAGCGCTGATCTCGCCGTATCAGGACGGCACGAGCTTTCAGTTCCGCATGGTGAACCGCCGGGCGAACACATTGATCGAGCCCGCCGCTACCCTGATGATGATGACTGTGGATCGCGCCGACGGCAATTCGCGGCGCGACTTCAGAGTGCTGAAACTGGAACGCCCCAGCATCATGTTGTTTCCTCTGACCTGGACCATCGTCCATCCCATCGACTCCGACAGCCCGCTCTTCGGCAAAACGGCGGCGGATCTGGAAGGCGTACAGGCCGAATTCATGATTCTGGTAAAGGCATGGGACGAGACCTTCGGCCAGACCGTACACCAGCGCTTCTCATATCGTTACAGCGAAATCGTCTGGGGCGGGAGATTTACGCCCGCTTTTGGCGTGGATGAGAAGGGGGACCTGCAGGTGCATGTCGACAAAGTGGGCACGTACGTCATAGAGAACTCTCGAGCACTGCCCTCAGCTCCGCCGAAGTAAGCGCGATCGGATTCGCTTTCATGCTGTTTGCGCGGCCGGCCTTTTCCGCCAGTTTCGCGGCATCCTTCCCGCGAATTCCGTAACCGGCCAAAGTAGGAATCGCCAACTGCTGCGTCAGGTTCTTAACCCAGTCGACGCCGTCTTCCGGAATCGCGTCCGCGTCTTTCGTAAGAGTCCGCGCTATTTCGCGATACCGTTCCAGTGCGCTGCTTTGCGGTTCGCGCTCGCGCAGAGCCGCAATATTCGCCCGCATTCCCGCCGGAAGCAGGGCGGCGCAAACGGCCCCATGCGGCGCGTCAAACATACCGCCGATCGGCGCCGCGATTCCGTGGACCACTCCCAACCCGGCGTTGGCAAGCGCGAGTCCGCCCAAGAGGCTCGCGTAAGCCATGCCGGTTCGAGCTTCCCTGTCGCTGCCATCTTTGTAAGCGCGCGGAAGGCTCGCCGAGGCATGGCGGATTCCATCGAGGCACAGATTATCGGTGAATGGATTGGCGCGCGACGAGACATAAGGCTCGATCAATTGCGTCAGCGCATCGAGGCCGGTGCTGGCGGTGATGGCGGCCGGAAGTCCAAGCGTCAACTCGGGATCGACAACTGCCACCCGCGGCAGCATCAGCGGACTCCGCATGCTCACCTTCACGCCCTGCTCCGGCGCGCCCAACACCGCATTGCGGGTAACTTCGGAGCCCGTGCCGGCGGTCGTCGGAACAGCGATGAACGGCCAGGGTGTGCATTCGAGCGGATGACCCTTGCCGATTACCTCGAGGTAGTCGAGAAGATCGCCGGAGTTGGCGGCGGCAGCGGCGATCGCCTTCCCGGTATCGATGGCGCTCCCTCCGCCGACGGCGACGACACAGTCGCACGCCGCATTCCGAAATGCGTCGATGCCCTCGCGCACTAAGGCAATCGTGGGCTCGTTCGCAACCGGGAAGCGCGTGCCCGTCACACCGGCGACAGGCCTCTTGCCGGTGACGATCAACGGGCGCTTCCCGTATCCCGCGATAATCCCCTCCAGGTGGGCGAACGCGCCGCGGCCGAAGACGATACGCCCGGCGGTGGCGAATTCAAAGCCCGTGGCGAATTCGAAGCCTGTCACGACAGGTCCGGAAACACGCTGTTGTACTTGACGCTGGCGCGAGGTTCCGCCATCATCGGCGCGACCGTATCGCGCCACTGGGCGTAGTGCGCCGTCTCCCTGTGGCGTGCCTGATCTTCCGCGTGGCGATAAATCTCCACCAGCAGAAATCGCGCCTGGTCGTCCGCCTGCTGGAACAAGTCGAACCTTGCGATTCCCGGCTCCTGAACACTGTTGCGTGCGTTTTCGATCGAAGCTTCCCGAAAGGCATCGATCGACTCCGGCTTCACGTGAATGTGGACATGAACGATCAACATATATGTACATGATCTCTCCCGGGAAACCCGCCGCACAACGGACTTGCGCCTGTGCGGCGTTCAGACAAGGGGTGATGCGAAGCTCATAAGTTGGACGCCTACTCCGCTTTTCGCTCGCGCGACTACAGACTGCTGCTTTCCGGTATGTTCCTTTCGAATTTCGGCATGCAGATGCTGTCGGTCGCGGTGAGTTGGGATCTTTACGTTCAGACGAAATCCGCTCTCGTGCTGGGCAACGTGGGATTCGTGCAAGTCGCGCCCTTCATTCTTTTCGCGTTGTTCGCGGGACATGTCGCGGACCGCTACGACCGCCGGCGCACCATGGTTCTGACGCAACTTTTGTTTCTAGCAGCGTCGGTGATTCTCATGTTTGGCTCCCGGTCTGTGACTGTCGTTTACTGTTGCCTGTTCCTGACGGCGTTCGGGCGGGCTTTCCAGTGGCCGACGCGGCAAGCCCTGCTCCCCCACGTTGTAGTTGAAGGAACGCTCAGCAACGCGATTACCTGGAACAGCAGCGTCCAGGAAATCTCGAGCGTCAGCGGACCAGCCGTCGCCGGCATCCTTCTCGCCGCCGCGGGCAGCCGCACCGTCTATTTGATTCAAGCCGTCTTCGCGTGTCTCGCGCTGTTCTGTTACATCGGCATACGTTTTCGCAGCAAGCCGGTCGTCGATGCGCCGGCGCCGACCGTAAAGTCACTGCTGGAAGGCATGCACTTTGTGCGGGACAACAAGCTGATCCTCTCGGCAATCTCGCTCGACTTATTCGCCGTATTGTTTGGGGGAGCGACCGCGCTGCTGCCTATTTACGCAGCCGATATTCTGCACGCTGGCGCGCGCGGGCTGGGCTGGCTGCGTGCCGCGCCATCGGTCGGCTCCGTCACGATGGCTCTCATCCTGGCGCACTCGCCGAAGATTCACCGCGCCGGGACGGCTCTGCTTTGGGCGGTAGCGGGGTTCGGCGCCGCTACCATTGTGTTCGGAATCTCGCGGTCGTTCGGACTTTCTCTGGCGATGCTGGCGCTGACCGGGGCCTTTGACAACGTCAGTGTGGTCCTGCGCCTTTCGCTCCTGCAGACGACTCCGAACTATGTGCGCGGCCGCGTCCTCGCCTTCAGCAGCATCTTCATCAGTTCCTCGAATCAGTTTGGAGCGGTGGAATCGGGCTGGACGGCCGCCTGGTTCGGAGCGGTTCGAAGCGTAGCCGGTGGAGGAATTGCAACTCTTGCGGTGGTCGCCATCTGCGCCGCACTTTCGGCGCCGCTGCGTAAGTGGAAACAGTAGAACCCGGAAACGGGCATGTCGGCGACGTACTGAGCCGCGACCGAAGGGAGCCGGTCTTACGCGTTCACAATCACGCGGTTGCGCCCGGCGGACTTGGCCCGGTACAGCGCCCGATCGGCCGCCTCCATCAGTTCCTTGGCATTTACGTCGGGCTCCGATTCCGCCACGCCGAATGTTGCGGTCACGGAAAAGGGCGATCCCGCATTCATTCCGAAGGCCAGCGTGCCCAGCCGGTCCCGAACCCGCTCGGCGACGCGCGCGCATTCGTTACTGTCGGTGCGGGGCAGCGCGAAACAGAACTCGTCTCCTCCCAGCCGCCCGGCGATATCCGACGACCTCAATTCGGCGCGCACGATGTTGCCGATGGCTTCCAGCACTTCGTCGCCGGCCGCGTGGCCGAAACGATCGTTGATGTCCTTGAAGTGATCCGCGTCGAACAGACACAACGCGGTGACGGAATGCTCGATACTCGCCCGCCTCAACATGGACTGCAGACCGGTCCAGAAATGGTGCCGGTTCGAAAGCCCGGTCAGTGCGTCAAAGTTTGCCTGATATGCGAGTTTGTCCTGCGCGGCTTTGCGCGCAGTGATGTCCTGGGAAATGCCGACGATTTGCCTGACCAGCCCGTCCGCGCCCCGTTCGAACGGGGTCTCCTGTCCGGAGAGCCAGACCCAGTGGCCGTCGGCGTGCCGCGCGCGGTATTCGAGCCGGCGGACCTCGCCTTCCTGCGCGTGCCGCAGCGCCTCGCGATGGGCGTCTATCACGGGCTGGTCGTCGGGATGATAGAGGCTCTCACCCAATTCTTCGATCTTCCGGATCTCCTCGGGCTTGTAACCGAGCACCGTAATGACTTCCCGATTGCTGTACACGTTCTTGCGTTCGACAAGATCGTAAACGTAGAGAATGCCGGGCGTGGTTGTTGCAATCCGCTCCACAAAATTACGGCTCTTCTGTAACTCGAGTTCGGCCAGTTTCCGTTCCGTGATTTCGCGCGCGATCGCCTGAAATCCCGTGATCTTTCCCTGCTCGACCACCAGCTGCACGCTCTGGCCAACCCAGCGCTCGCGGCCGTGTCCGTCGATGAGGGGAAGCTCGAAATAGGTGTTCTTCTGCTTGCGGGCAAATTGCCTCTGGTAAAAGCGCTCGGCAGCCCGCCGTTTATCCTGCCGGACAAGTTTCAGCCAGGAGCGTCCGATCACCTCTGTCTGGCTGAAGTGCAGTAACGCGAGCGCCGCCTGATTGCAGAAAGTGAAGCGGCCTGTCTCATCGGTCCGGCAGATAATGTCTCCCGCAAGCTCCACCACCCGCATGTACTGCTCATCTCGCGCGGCGAGCGTCCGCTCGACCTCGCTGCGTTTTTTCTGGTCCGCCGACATCCGCCAGCCGGCGACGACGATCAGAATCATCGAAAAGGTCGATGCCACTATGAACAGAAGCCGGCTCACCTGGACCGTCCGTTCCTGCCAGGCCGTTCGGTCGAGCAGTACGCGGCGCTCTTCCGATTCCATTTCCAGAATTGCGGCCCGAAGATCGGAACTCAGGCCGGCCCCATCCAGCGACGCAAGCGCTTTTTTGACATCCTCAAGACTGCCGGACGTTTCCGTAGCGCTGACGGCGTCTGGCCCGATGCCGCGCAGCATGGTATCGGCCTGCTGGTTGATCAGACGCCGCACCACCAGCATGTTTTTCCACTGGGCGGAACTGTCCGCGACCAGGTTCTCAAGCTCTCCCTCGCGTTCCTTTGCCTGGCTTAGTTCTTCCCGGCAGCGAGCCAGATCGGGGCGGCCCGGTGTCGCGATGTATCGGCGGGCCGCATCCTCCGCGTCCTTGGACAGCAGAGAGAGCTCTTCGAGCCGCTCGATCACCTGGTTCGTATGGGCCACGGCGTGGGCGCTTCTCTCCCACTCGCGGGTTTGCAGCACGGCGGCGAGACAGATACCAAGCAGCAGCGCGAATCCGGCGCCGAATCCCGCCTTTATTTTGGAAGGCCCCGTCAAAGCACAATTCTGGGCTTTTTAGTACCAGACGTTCAAGTATTCATAGGACTATGAAGTACTAATAACGTAGGTGATTAGTATGGGTAGTACTATCTGCCTGGAATAATCACTTCCATGCCTTTGGCCTTGTAGATCGGTGCGGCTTCGGGACTTTTCAGAAAGGCAATCAGGGCTTTCGCGGCGTCCAGTTGGCTCGCTTTGGCGCTGGCAGCGGCCCCGAAACTGACATAATTCTGCAACTCGGCCGGGAATGGTCCAACAACGTCGATCCCATGTACGGGCAACAGTTCGCTCATCAGCGTCATGACGAGCGCGGTCTGTCCCGACGCCACACTCGCCATCGCTGGTCCGGAACCTTGCGTGAGAACGATCTTTGGCTTTGTTTCTTCAACCAGCCCCAGCCGTTCGAGCATCTTGTCGATATATCCCCGGCTGGCGCCATCCTTGGCGTATGTGATTGATTTGGCAGCCTGAAGCGTCCGTTTTAGCGCGGCGGAGGTGCTGATATCCGGCTTCGGGGCACCAGTGCGGACGGCGACTCCGACCCCGCAGCGCGCGAAATCGGCGCGAGTTCCCGCCACGGCTTTGCTCTCCTTCACCAAGTCGCCGATGGCCTCCGAGGTAAGTATCGCGACGTCGAACGACGCCCCCGCGTCGATCTTCTGCATGAGCGCCGCCGTGGAGCCGTACTCAATGGCCAGAGGATGGCCGACAGCGCGCTCGCAACGGGGCTGGAGTTCTTCGATCACAGCCTTCATGCCGTTCGACGCGAGTACCCGGACTGCGCCCGATTGGGCCGCCACAACCTGCGCGAGAAGGCAAACAAGCAACGATATGCGTTTGGTCATCGGACCATTCTCTACCGTTTCACGGCCAATGTCAGCCCATCTCCAAACGGAAGCAGCAGCGCATCGACGCGGTTGTCGAGATGGATGAACTCATTCATCTTCCGAAGAGCGGCCACATCCGGATCGGCCGGGGACGCCTCCAATACCCTGCCGCGGCTCAGCATATTGTCGAGTGCGATCGTGCCGCCGCTTCGAAGCAACTTCAGGCACTGCTCGTAATAACCGGGGTAACCGGTCTTGTCTGCGTCGATAAACGCAAAATCAAACCCGCCGGTTTCTCCGGATGCGATCAGGCCATCGAGTGTCGTTTTGGCCGGGGCGATTCGAAGATCGACCTTACCCGTCACGCCGGCCTCAGCCCAGTAGCGGCGCGCGACTTGCGTGTATTCATCACTGATGTCGCAAGCCACGATGCGGCCATCGGGAGGCAGCGCCAGCGCCATGGCGAGCGAACTGTATCCGGTGAACACGCCCACCTCGATCACCTTCCGGGCGCCAGCCATCCTCACAAGGACCTGCAAAAGCTGCCCTTGTTCCGGCGGTATCTGGAAATTCACCTTCGGATGATCGGCCGTCTCACGCCGAAGACGCGCCAGAATATCCGGTTCCCGAACACTGGTGCTCAGTACGTAGTCGATTACGGCGGGGGCGATCAAACCCTCATAACGGCCCATACCTGATTATCGCGGCTGGTACCAGTCCATTCCGTAATCGGCGTGCGCGTTCCGTGGCGTTAAGCCCCAGCAACGCCAATCCCTCCATGAAAAGCCGCCGCGTCGCTGGCTCCGGAACATCGCTCGGGCTCTCTTGATTACTCACCTGACTTACCATCAGGGCTGCCCGATCCGGCGAACTGATCATCCCCAGCCCGTAGAGCTGAGCCAGCAGGGAAGGATCGTCACCCAGCTGCGTCACTAGATTCAGCCAGTAATTCAGGGTCGCGATGTTCTCGGGAGAAGTCCATGCTTGAGACAAATCAGGTTGCGACGGATCGGGCTCCGTCGGAAAAGGTAGCTGCGGATCGAGATTGAAGAACCATCCGCTCAAGTCTGCCGGCGGCAAGTCGCCAGTCCCGTCATCGGGTGCTGATGTATCCACAGTTCCGCTAATCGAATCGGCTGCGGCCACGTTCGGGCCCAGGAACCATGCGAGGACAATGCCCGCCCACCAGACCGATTTCAAACCGTGCTGAACTTTTTTCAAGCTTCTTCTCGAACGCGGCGGCATGTATGCAGGGCAGCTTAACAACCACAGAATTGCCCGCTCCGTGCGCCGGTTTCGGTACGACTGCCCTCGCAATTAACAGATCGGACGAAGCAGCGCGGAACTTTAGGGGCGATTTCGCGTCGATTAACGCTTTCGCAGCGCGCGTGCCGGCCAAGTGAATAACCGTCCCAACCGGAACGAGACCGAATTGGTGATGCCGCGGATGAGCGTGGCGTACCCGAGTTCCCGCTCATAGAGGAAGCGAACCTGATCGTCCCTCCGCTGAGCGATTCTCCGCAACTCCGCTACGTCCCACTCGGTCAGGGTATGCCCGGCCTGCAATTGGGCGGGCAGCGGTCTGGGGATATACACCGTCGCATGAGGGGCCGCAGTCTCTTCGTCCGGCCTTTGTTCGGTGTAAAAGTAAACGGCGACCGAGCGCCGTGACAGATCCTGTTTCTCGGGTGGCAATGTAATTCGGCTGAATCCGTGCCAGGAGTGCTCGGTGGTTTCGAAGAGCACGGCCCGGTTCGCCAGAGGGAGAATGCGAACCACCTCCGCGCCCGCGGGATTCCAGGGATCGGCGCACAGTTCCAGACACCCGCCCCACGACTCCGACCACTCCGCGTTTAGAAAGACGATCAGGTTCAGGCGGCGATGGCGGAAGTTCGCCGGGTGGTAATTGAAGTCCACATGGATATCGAGTTCCTGCCCATCCAGATTCTCGTGAGTCCCGCCGCCGACGTACTGTGGATCGTACAGCAGATCCGGAATGTTTGTGACCTCGCCCATTTGTTTGAGGAACTCGCTGTTGCGCATCAGCGCATCGAATTGCCGGTAGGCCGGACCAAGTATACGCAGATTCGCATGAACTGCCTTGCGTCCAGTCCCGCCGGCTTCGTTGACGGCATTTTGCGGATCGAATTTTGGAAATTCATCAATCAGACTTTGGCAGAGGCTGGGGTCGAGAAAGTTGTCGACGACAATATGGCGGAATGGACCAGCCGCAAGAAAACTTCTCTCCAACTCATCGAGCCGGGGCCAAAGCGGCGGGAGCGCCATCTTGTTGGCTATTCTAAGTTACTCGAATTGCGACATTGGCAATCGGCAGGAAATCCGACAGCCGCTGACTTCCTTTCATGCGAACCAGATCGGCCAGCGTATACCCATTCAGCACGTCGAAGAATGAGTCCACTGCCTTCCCGAGGACGCCCCGCAGCGTACAAACAGGCAAAATCCGGCAGGTGTTTGTCTTGAGATCGAAGCACTCCACGATCCGGAAGTTGGGCTCCGTCTTTCGAACCACCTCGCCGATATTGATCGCGGACGGATCGCGCGCCAGCGTAATTCCCCCATTGCGGCCGGTAGCGGCGTTCACGAACGAGTGCGATTGCAGGGTTTGAACTACCCGCACCAGATGGTTTCGCGAAATCCCATGCGCCTCGCTGATCTCGCGCGTGGAGACAGGGCGGTCCGTGTGTTCCGCCAGGTAAAGCAGAATCCGCAGCGAATAGTCGGTGTGCAGCGTGAGATTCAACTACCGGGCCTCCAATACTCGGGCAGATTCGGCTTCGTATCGAGAAGGATCTCCAGAATCGCGCGCCGGTCGCCGTCGGAAAGCCGCGCAAACGTCTTGCTCTCGTCCTTACCGGTAAGCACATCATAGAGCCGCCGGTAAACTCGCTCACGCACCACACTCGGCATGGCGTCGAAAGTCTCGCTGTAGATCATGTAGCTCAGCGGATATTTGAACATGCGCGTCTGGAGATCGAAGTCGCGCAGCGAGCGCCCCTTTCGGTCTTGCGGACCACGCTCAGGGAACGTTTTCGTAAACGACGAGACTCCCTGGATCGGCTCGTAGATATGCCTCTCGTCGGCGAAAAGCATGTAGGTGACCATGGCTTCCACATCGCCGTCTATACGTTCATGTTCTCCCGTCCGCTCCGCAACTCTCGCATCCCAAGCCGTACGGATCATCAGGTTCGTCATCCGGGTCTGATGTTCCAGCGTCATCAGCGCCACAATGTCGCTCGTCCTGGCGAGGTAGTTCGTCGAATCGAACCTTCGGCCCAGGCTCGTGAGGTTTTGCGATCCCGCAGTGTCCAGATCTCTGGGATGGGCTGCATCGTGCGCGACGGAATTCCCCATGTGCCGCTCGGAGCCCATCGTGCCTGTGACGTACCATCCTCCCCAGCGATCTCCGAACGGAGTGCGATGATCGGTAACCAGCGATGCGCCGCGGAATGCCGGCGTCCCGTCGCCCGACGGAAAGACCGAAGTCACCATAATGCCGGGGATCCCCAGCGTGGTTGTTCCCTGATGGCACTGCAGGCAATCGCTCCGGCGGTCGAATGTGGGCTTCGCGGCCCGCTTCGCATCGAGCGTATAGAAGGTCACGCCCTGTTTGGGATCGAGCGCCGCCAATTCGAGAACGTCGCCGCCCTGTACCGAACCGACCGCTACGTTGTCGTTAAAGAAGAGCGCGCGCGGCGCCCACGGAGAAATCTTCGGCTGTTGAAAACTTGTTTTCGAGAAGACCAGCAACTGCGAATCGACGTTCAGGTTGAGGTTCTTCAGCAGAGAAGGCAGATAACCCAGGCCGCCCCGCGTGAACTCGAGCTTCGCCTTGCCGCTCTCCAGTTGCTTTGAGAGACGAGCCACCGGATCATCCACAGGCACGTCGCCGTACTGAATGGCCGGGTCGTCAAGCGGAACCCAGCGGTGCTCATCCATCTCCGCCAGCAAGCCGGTGATTCCGGAGGCCACGAGCAAGCCCACCAACCCAGGAATGAACCTCCGCGCCCTCATATTCTTATTATGCATTTAAAATACATAATAAGTCCAGAGGCAGATGCATTCACCTTCGCCCGCGCCTGCCGATTCCGAACGGGACCGGCTCGCCCGTGAATCCGATTGCGATGTTTTGAAGTTGCTGCCGCGCCTGTTTCAGGGCCTGCGGACCAGCGTCAGCCGTCCGGCGTTTACAAGGATTCTGTAATCGGAGATGAACTCCACCGGCCCCAGGTTCACCTCTTTGTCTTTGACAAACTCGGGATACTGAGTGGTGCAGAAGGTCGGACTGCTTTGACGAGCACGATCAATGGCGCGAGGAGTGAGAAGTAACTCATCACCGCTGCCAAGTTTGTACGAGCCGGAGACTTCACAACCGTCAATTTCCATGTTGAACGAACTCTTTGAAAACAGAAGAGTGTCGATATCCTTGTGCCGGAAATTGCCGGTCCAGGTGCCGATCATTTTATCTGCCACGTCGCTCGCGGCAACAGGAAGAGCAATCGTCAATACTGCCAGAACGGCGAAAGCGCGCTTGGTCATGGGCATCCTTTTTGCTTATCGGCGCGAACTTGACCGGATTCTAACGTTTCGCGGGTTGTGAGTATCGTTCCAGAGCCTGAAGCCTCCGAGAAATGCGTTGGAGTTCGCGCCGAGCCTGACTCCATCGGGCAGGCTTTTCAGGAGCCTCGAATTGCCGCCGCCGAGCACTACATAGTCCGCCTCCAGGGCCCGGCGAAACTGATCGATCACGGCGAGAACGTGCCTGCGCCACTTGGCCTTGCCCATTCGTTCGAGGCCACGCAACCCGATATAGTCTTCGTAGGTTCGTCCTTTTCTGTAAGGCAGATGCGCCAGTTCCATCGGCGCGACCACTCCTTCGACAATCAAGGCCGAACCGAGTCCGGTGCCGAGGCCAAGAAACAGCATGCGGCCTCCGTCATAGCTCCCGAGAGCCTGCATCGCCGCGTCGTTCACGATGCGGACCGGGCACCCGAATGCCTTCTCGAAGTCGTGGCCGACCCAGCCCGCGCCGAGGTTGTGAGGCTCGGCAAGCGGTTTTCCCTGGCGCACGGGGCCAGGGTAGCCAATCGAAACAGCCGTATATTCCCAATTGCGGGTGGCGTTCTTTACGTCCCTCACCATAAGGTGCGCGGACATCGAGGAACCCGAGGGAATCCTGATTGGCGCCGAATGACGGGAGTCGATGAACTTGAGGTGAGTCCCACCTACGTCGATTACGAGGATATTTTGCCCCCGTCTTGCCGTCACGGAGTAACCACAATACTCACGCGGCGGCGGGAAGGGTCCGTGCGTCCGTCGCCCGGCTCGGCCTCGTTCTTCCATTCGACCGTTAAAGCCGCTACGCCCAATCCATGCAGCAGTATCGCAACGTTCTGCGCGCGTTTCTCGGCAATCCCCGCCTTTTCGGTCAGCCGCTGCCCATTCGACAGAAGACTCGTCGCGCGATATCCGGAGACTTTCACGTTGGTGGCCCCGGATTGCCTCGCGTATGAGGCCGCTTCGGTGACCACCCTGTTGGCGGCAAATTCGAGATAGTCGTCGTTGAACGAATAGAGCACTATGAACTCCTGCCTGCCCGTCAGCGCTTGTCGCGGTGCGCTTACCGGGTCGGGGCGGCGCGAGGAAGGGCCGGGTCCGCGCGATGCCGGGGGAGCGTCGATGCCCGGCTCGGCCGGCAGCAGTGTGCTGCACGCCAGGTTGACTTCCTTTATGACGGAGATGGAAACCGGCTGAAGCGGGATGCCGCCACAGACGCGAGGTCCGGAAACCACGGTCCCTTCGACAAGCACGTCGTGTTTCAACTGCGGAGGGTGAAAATCGCTGGTGATGTCCTGCTGGATTCCCAGATAGTACAGTTCACCATCATCCTCGGCCAGGAAACAAGGGACCGTGCTGGTGTCGCGCACGATCGGGCACGAGACGAAACTTCGCTGCTGACCCAGCGCCGCGGCGGCGCACATCAGGACAACCAAACTGGCCGCCGATAAACGCCGGTACACGCCGATTGAATAAGGTGAATTCGAGTTTGTCTTATCCGCGTTCATCGGCGGCTAAAGGGCGCCCAGGAAATTAACGAGATCTTCCTTCTCCTCGTCGGTGAGTTTCATATCGAAACGCCGATCGTAGAAATCGACGACCTCGCGCAACGATTTGGCCGAACCGCTCGCGAAGTAGGGCGCGCGGGCGGCTAATCCCCGAAGTTGCTGCATCACGATCGAACCGACATCCGCGCACCGGCCCGAGATGAGGGCGCGGCCCGGGTCCGTCGAGTAGATGACCCGGCCCAGGTAGGGATGCGGATCGGCATCTTTCGAGCAGGTGATCTTGAAGACCGGGAGCTCGCTCGATTCGGCCCATGTTGCCGGTTCTGTCCAAGTGGGGTAGTTGGTGGTGCCGACGTCGACCCATCCGGCCGAGAGATCCTGGCCGGTCATCTGAGAATTGTGGCAGGTCGCGCAGGTGCGTTTGATTGGGTTGCCGAGGCCGATCGAATTGATATGGGCCGCGTCGCGCAGCCAAAACTGACGGTACATAAAGATATCCGCGCCCCGCGCCACCGACGACCGGTAATAGTCGTTTCCTTTCCATGCCTTGAAATCACCAAATACCGGATCGTAGTTGTTGTCGCCGAGAACACCGGCGCGATGATCGCGCATCGCCGCAGGCCCCAGACCCTGCGGTCCGCCCGGCACGGCCAGAGGCCCGCCGAAGATGTGCGCCGCCTGGGCAACATAGACCTGCGACTCAAACTCGATGATCTTGTCCAGTTGCTGTCGCGTAGGTGGAGTCCTCGCCTGCTCGTGCCCCATAACGGCGCTCGTGGCCTGCGTCTTGAGCGACGCCTCGCGGGCATCGCTCATGAGATTCATGCTGACCGGCTTTCCGGTCTCGGGATCGACATCGGCCAGCGTGCCTGTCTTAAGTACAATCGGAGTGGCGCCGGAAACAACGTACTTCATATTCGCCGCCATCCGGGGACGCCGATAAACGGAAACCGTTGGCTGAGCGCTCTTGAGACCGTACTCGCGGCTGGTGTTGCACCCGGTGGGGTCGCGCACGACCTCGATTGTGAACTCGACCGGCTTGGGCGAGCCATCGGCATTCCGCGGCGGCCATGCGAGTGGAATGCGGAAAAGTCCGCGCTTGAGCAACAGGGAATGCGAGCTTTCCTTCTCCTGCGGCAGGTTCGGACAGTTCGAACCGTCAAATGCCGCGAAGACCGGGTCTTTGCCATCTGTTGCGTGCCAGCGGTCGGCGAGACCGGAGGCCGATACACTCATTCCCCACGTGGGCTGATGACAACTGACGCAGGCGCGTCCATTTGTGCCGAGAGCCGTAAAGAACGGATGCCCGTCGGTTTTCAGACTTCCCGAAGCGTTGAGTACTCCCAGCGTCCCGCTCGAGCTGTCGAACGCGTCAAACTCAGGCAGGACCTCGCCGTGGCCCGGTTCCAGCCAGGTGACCGTGAGAGGGCTCTGATACTGCGCGCTCAGCGTGAGGGCGATTCCGAAAGCAAGGAGAGTTCTGCGCATATGGGTTGGCGGCATCATAAGAATCGCGCTATGGAAATTATCCTCTAAGGTAGGGTATCAACTGACCCAGCTGCCGAACAGTGGGGCGGACGATCGTTTTCTGTCGTCTGCCATTTCGCGCTGGACCAAGGCAGACCACAAAAAGCGATGGTCTGCCCCACGCAGTGATACGCTAGTTTGCGGCTTTCAGCTTGATTTCCGCCGTGTCGCCCTTTATTTCAATTGTCGTGCCAAACGGCTTTGAGGCGTCGGCCAGACGCTGGAGAATATAACCCGCTCTCGCGCCCGTCACCGGCGAGGGCAGGCCGCGTGTGTCGAGGAACTGGTTGTTGGCGTACTCGTTGTGAATATCGGGCTGGCCCTCGCCCACGTTGTTCAGGGCGATCGGCTGGAAGGAAATCGATCGCAGGCTCTTCCCCTGAAATTGGACGTAGGCGACCGCGCTTTCCCAATTCATCGGTTCATCGATGTACGTCAGGGTCGGCGGCACGTTGTAAATGAAGTTGCCCAGATCGTAAAAGATCGGTCGGCCGCGATAAATTTCCACCCCGTGCAGCAGAGGCGCGCCATGCATCACGATGATGTCCGCGCCCGCATCCACCTCCGCATGCGTCCACTTCCTGAGCCAATCGTTCGGCGCCAGCCGTTCCTGCATCCCTTCCGTGAAAATGGTCGCGAACGAGTGATTCCCGAAAACGTGGTTGTGTTGGTACACGATCACGAAGTCCGCGCGCCGGCGGGCGTCACGAATGCTTTGAAGGATGCGCTGCGCATCCACCGGATTCGGTGTGTTTCCGGGTGCGCCGGGCAGATCGACTATCGCCTCATTTTCCTTGTCGCCGGCTTCGATGCGAAGCTCATTCACGCCCGGCCGATCCGCCGAGGCGCTTGCTCCCGGCCCAATGAGGCCCGAGGCGCTCGCTATCAGAGCAATCTTGCCCTTTGGGGTGTCCAGATAACCCGGCGCAGCAGCTTCGCCCAGGTTGTTTCCGGTTCCTGCGTGAACGATCTTCCGGCTGTCGGCCTCGCGAATGGTGTTCTGAACGCCCGTCGCTTTCAGATCGAATGCATGGTTGCCGGACAGGGACAACAGGTTAAAGCCAAAAGTTGTCAGCGCGTCGAGCGCTTCGGGAGGAGTGAGAAATCCCCTGCCTTCGTGGATTGTCTCGCCTTTTTCGGCGACAGCGGCTTCAAAGTTAGTGAACACCACATCGCCCTTGAGCAGCCCGCGGATCACCGGCACCGCCGCCGGTGCGGTGACGCGGATATCCGAACGGATCATCGACTGCCCCGCCAGGGTGATCGTTATGGGAGCCTGCTGCGCCGCGCCCGTGGTGCACCCGATTGCGAGCGCGCCCGCGAGCAACCAGCCGGTTTTCAACATGTTTGTTTGTCTACTCCCAGCCGCTTTTCGTGCCGTAAGGAAGCGAGGCCCCCATAGCTTCGATCTCGTGAATCTTGCCTGCCCGGATCTTGAAGATTTCCCCAGCCTGCAGGTTCGAGGTGCCGCCGCCCATCGGAATAACGTCCACGCCCGGCACACCCTGGATCTTGATCGAGCGCACACCGCCGCGATGGTTGAACATCGGGAACGCGAACACCAGGCCTTTCTGTTCGTCCACGACCGCTAACCGCGGGGGCTTTACCGTGCTCGATGGCCTCGAAGTAAGAGTCCGCGGCGGTGAGCATCTCTTCACGCGATGTCTTGTCGGAATCCGAAACGTCGGCCAGAAGCCCGGGCCTCGGCGTAATCAGATTCTGCATCCGGTCCGGCCGCATATTGCGGGCCAGCACATGCTCGATCTCGGTGATTTGGCCGTGAATCACCTTCAGGCGCAGCGCGATGATCAGGGGTTTGTCCAGCTCCTTCATCACTCCGTAAAATGCGACTTGGCTGGTGGCCGGATCGACGGCGTAGACCTTGAACGTGGTCGGAGCTTCGGAGGCGCTCACCCACAGGCCATCGCCGATCTTGATCTCGGCTGTGTTCTCAGTGAATCGAACGCCGGGCGACAAGGGCAAGCCGGATGGATCGTGTTTGACCACCGCCGCGAGGTATTGATCCACCAGCACCGTCATGCAGGTGCGGTCGCAGGACGGCGCCGCGCCCAGAGCGACTGAAAAGACAAAGGCGCAGGCCAAAGACATGGTCCACAATGTCCTGCTTTTGCTCCCGAGCATGCGAACAGAATTGTATCTTACAATCTCCCTCTCAGCCGGCCGAGTTCCCTGCGATCGCGTTTCGATGGCTTCCCTTCCCGCGCCGCTTCGAAATGCGGCATGGCTTTCCGCTCCTCCAGCAACTTCAACCGAAGCTCCCGGCTCGCTTCTGTCTCCCGGTAGAGCGTCTGCGCCACGGCCGCCGGACCTCGCATCTCGCTCAGCGCCAGGACCTCAATCTGAAAATCGCCGCTGTCGTTCTTCACCCGCAGCATGTCGCCAACCTTGACATCTCGGGCAGGCTTGGCTGGTTGTCCGTTGGATTCAACCCTGCCCAGTTCACATGCGTGTGCTGAGAGCGCACGTGTTTTAAAGAATCGGGCGGCCCAGAGCCACTTGTCCATTCGTACACCGGTCATATCCCATTCTCGTGTAGTATGTGCCAATGGAATCTCACGTGAAGGGCGGGACACTCGCCTTATTCGCCAGCCTCAGCATGTTGATCGTGTGTGTGCCACTGCGGGCACAGGATGTAAAGGCGCCGAAGTTCAAGTTCGATCCGGACTGGCCGAAACCCCTGCCGAACAAGTGGAAGATGGGAGGCGTCACGGGGCTGGCCGTTGACAAGGACGACAACGTTTGGGTGTTGGATCGCCCGAACGATCTGACGGACATTGAACTCGAGGCCGAGCTGACTCCTCCGCTTGCCGATTGCTGCGTCCGGCCTCCGGCGATGATTCACATCGATAAGAACGGCAACGTGATCGGATCGTTCGATGCGCCACAGGGGCACGGCATGGCGGTGGACAGCAAAGGGTTCATCTACATTGGCCAGGATACGGTTCGCAAATACGATCCGAAGACCGGTAAAGTTGTGGGCGAGGTTCCGCGCACGCCGCAGAGGCCGCCGGGTGGGGGTGCTGACGCTCCACTGACCGCATCTCACACGCCAGGCCGCGGCAGCGCCGGACCGGTGGCCGGATTTCTCACGCCTCCTGGCGGCCGTGGTCAGCCTAATGCCGCGGCTCAGGCGGCGCGCGAAGCCGCAACGGCGGCCTTCCGAACAAAGTATCCACCGACGACGCCGATGATCGTGGGAGGAATCGAAGAGATCCGTCTGGACGAACCGTCTCATGAGCTCTACGCCGCCGACAATTACCTGGGCGGGCGCGTTATGGTGTTCGATCTCGACACGTTCGCGTTCAAGCGGGGCTGGGGCGCCTATGGACACGCGCTTTCCGAAATTACTACCAGCGACGCCGACCGCGCCTATACGCCCGGCGGACCGATGCCCAAGGAGTTCCGCGGCCACCTCACGCTGAACATATCCAACGATGGTTTGGTCTACGCGGCGGATCGGAATGCGAACCGAATCGACGTCACTACAAAAGAAGGCAAGTTCGTCAGGGAGTTCATCCTTGCCCCCACGACGGGCGTGGGCGGTTCCACCGGGGGCGTGATGTTCTCGCCCGACAAGAAGCAGCGTCTTCTGTATATTTCCGATCTGACGAATAATCACATCTGGTTCCTCAACCGCGAGGACGGCAGGATCGTGGGTCAAATGGGAAGCATGGGCGAAAACGGAGGCCAGTTCTTCGGACTGCACATGATCGCGGTGGACTCCAAAGGAATCGTCTACACAGGCGAGGTATTCGCCGGCGAGCGGGTACAGAGGTTCCTCCCGCTAAAGTAAGAAGCGGTGGCGGAATTCGTATGCAATATCTGCGGGCGGGAGAATACATACTCCGGCAAACCGTTCGATCGGGAAAAACCCAGTTGCAGTTCCTGTGGCTCCACCCTGCGCACTCGCGCGCTCATGAACGCGTTGTCGACGGAATTGTTTGGCATTCCGCTGAGCCTTCTCGATTTCCCCAGGGTGAAGAGCTGGCGCGGTCTTGGGTCCAGCGACTCCAATCAGTATGCGGACCGCCTCGCAACGGTGTTCGACTACCGGAACACATTCTACGATCGCCAGCCGCGGCTTGACTGGAGTGATCCGCCGGAAGAGTCGAGCGCCTATGACTTCGTGTTGTCCAGCGATGTCTTCGAGCACGTCGCTCCTCCCCTCGACAAGGCCTTCAGGAATGTGTATGACATGCTGAAGTCCAACGGGGTATTGGTGTTTACCGTGCCCTATGAAATCGAGGACTCGGCAGAGCATTTCCCGGATCTTCACGAATACGGAATGGCGGAAGTCGGCGAGCGTCATGTGCTGGTGAATCGCACGCGGGGAGGCGAGACGCAGATTTTCGAGAATTTGAATTTTCACCTGAGCGGTTCCGGAGAGTCGCTGGAGATGAGGGTCTATTCGGAAAAGACGCTCCGCGATTCCCTGGCCGCCGCGGGCTTCAGCAGCGTGAAAATCCACGCCGGGAACTATCAGCCGTTTGGCATCGTGACGGCGGAGTCCTGGTCGTTGCCGATATCCGCGCGCAAGGGCCCTTTCGCGTGCAATATCGATGCCATGCGCGATGTAATGGAGGAATGGCGCGATCTGAGAGCACGGGTAGCGCGCTCGAAATGGATCCGAATGGGAAGGAGGCTGGGGTTGTTTTGAGCGCAGGCAGCCCTATTACCCCACGAAGGCTATTCCGGGGGAACCAGTTGCTCGGTTAGCTTGATCTGCTGCTTCTGGCCCGCGGTGACGGTGACGGCGATACCGCCGCCACCATAGCGGCGCATCCAGTCCTGATCCGCGTATTCCACTGCATTCGGATCGTCCCAGGCATAGATCGTATAGTCTCCCGGCGCCAGACTCTGTAGTCTGAAGTGCCCGCCCGCTTGAGCAGTCGAGTTGGCGACTCGAGTTGTATCCCGTAACAGCAGAATTCCGGCGGCGACGGGCTGCCCGGCCGCATCGACGACATCGCCTTCGATGGAACCGCCGTCGTCGCGCAGCAGAACCTCGATCGGTCCCGCCGTTTGCGAGATCGTGATTTCAGTGTTCATGATGTCCTGGCCGGCCAGCGTCGCGCTCTTCACGTACCAGGGCGCGGGCGGGAAAACATCGAGCCGGTAACTGCCCGGCACCATATCGTTAATCGCGAACGCTGCGTGGTTCGGCTCCCATTTCAATTGCCCGGTTCCATTGACCGGCTCGGACGGGCGCAGGTTGATTCCGAATTGCGGCGCGACAGCGGCCTGGCCCGACTGAGAAACAGTACGTACAACCCCCGTCACTGTGAAACCGCTGTCCAAATGTACAACGACGTTGTCGATATCCGACGATCCGGCATCCACCGGCACGCGAGCGGTGAGCCGCTTGCCGCCTTCGAAATAGTCCGCGGTGAGCATGTACGCCCCCGGGGGCACGCGAAAATCGAATTTGCCGTCCCGAACCACGCCAGGCTGATTCCCGGAGAAATCGGAATTGACGCCCCGCTTGATGAGGTTGACTCCCGATCCCCGGCCCTCCGGAAGCCCGGTGATCGTGCCCCGCACGTGCACCGGCAGCACCTCATTCAACGTGAAATCGACCTTCGATTCGCGTCCTGCGGGCAATTCCATCGCGCTGGCTGCGCCGCCTTCCACCGGTCCCGGGAAGCAGGTATCGGCGGGGATCGTCTGAGACGCCGATTGCAGAGGTCCGTTCGGCTGGTTGTTCAAGTGAACGCAGAGAAGATACTTTCCATGAGTTAGATTCGCGATACGATAATCGCCCAGATCGTTCGTCACGCCCATACCGGCTTGCTGAAATCTGGGCCGTCCGTCCTGCACACGCGAGGCAAGCACTGTGACCTGTGCGCCCATGACCGGGTCTCCCTGATCGTCCAGCACTTTCCCGAATGCGACAGACTGCGGGGTGAGTTCGGTCTTCAGATCGTGAACCGGCGAACCGGAAACCAACGCCAGGCGCCGAAATACGCCACCCGGCGGGCTCGGCAGAAATCCAGGCCGCGTCGCCTGCACCTGTCCCGGTGCACACGCAATGTTGGAGAGCGTCCATCTGCCGGAGCTGTCGGTGGCCGTCGAAGACGATGAGCCGCCGGAGTTCACGGTGACGCGCGCGCGGGCAATCGGCTCGCCAGTCACGGAATTCACCACAGTGCCATCGGCGGAACAGTCGAAACTGCTCGGCTGCGCGGGCCGCTGCACGTTGACCAATCCTGAGAAATCCCGCCCGCCGGGCGGCGCACTTTGCCCGAGAGCCAGAATCGCAGTGAGCAGAGTGAGCCCCGTGGGGCAGGCCATCGTTTTGTGTGGTCTGCCAAGCGGACCGGCAGACGACAAAAGACGATCGTCCGCCCCACGGTTTCGTCGCGATGCCATGCCTACCGATTAGCGTAGCGCTTCGGCATCAGGAACGTAAGAGCGTCCGGAATCGTCGAGATAGTGGCGGGCAGGACTCCCACGGCTTCGCCGTCGGTCTGGATATAAATGCGCTCGTCTTCAGGCGCATTGACTTCGACTCGAGTGGAGCGTGCAATGGCGACTCCGCTCGTAGTGTGCAGGCTGTTGGTCATCACGGCGCCGAAGAACCGAAGGTAATCCTGCCACTGATGATTTTGGAATACAACGACTTCGAAATCGTCATCGGTCAGACGGATTCGCCGGGCAATCTCGAAATCGCCGCCATAGTTTCGCACTCGCGTGATCAGCGCGAAGCTGGCGCAATACTGCGAGCCGTTCACGGACAAGTGAAAGCGCGGGACGGGACGGCCGAATTGCCGGAAACCTCCATGCCAGTAAGCCAATTTGCCCAGTCTGCCCTTCAGATCCAGATCCAGTTCGTAGACGATTCGCGCATCCAAACCCACTCCAGCCATGAGGACGAAATGGCGGCGCGCCTGGTCCGGCCTTTCGAGCGCGCCCAGCGCGATGCGCACGGGAACAGCATCCAGGACCTGTTTCGCCGCGTGATCGGGACGGTTGGCGAAACCGATTTCGTTGGCCAGAACATTGGCGGTCCCGGCCGGCAGAATGCCAAACGGAACGCGCGACCCGGCGATTCCATTCACAGCCTCGTTGATGGTGCCGTCACCCCCCGCGGCCAGGATCAGGTCGCAGCCCTTCTCAACGGCTTTACAAGCAAGCTCGCCCGCTGTCTGCGGACCGGGAGTCGCCATGAGTTCGATGTGCGCCCCGGCATCCTTGAGGATGCGAACGGCGTTGTCCAGACGTACGCGGCGAGTCCCTTTCAATCCGCCGGCGAAAGGGTTGTAGATGACTCCGATACGATGGGGTAATAGAGGAATAAGGTTCAGGCCGTTCTGAAGAAACCGATTATAGCGAAATGTCCGCGAAGACCTCTCCCGACAACCCGCGCAAGGAAGCGGAAAAGCTCCGCGAGGCGATACGCCATCACGAGCATCAATATTACGTTCTGGATCGACCCGAGATCAGCGACGTCGAATATGACACGCTGATGCGCCAGTTGCAGGCTATCGAGGCGGAGCATCCCGAGCTCATCACGCCCGATTCGCCGACACGGCGCGTGGGAGGAAAGCCACGCGAGGGATTCCAGAAAGTACCGCACAGCTCGCCCATGCTGAGTCTGGATAACGCGCTGGATGAAGCCGAACTGCGGGCGTTCGATTCGCGCGTACGCGAGTGGTTGGGAGGAGAACCGTTCCGTTACGTGGCCGAACTCAAGATGGACGGCTTATCAATGGCGGCGCGATACCGGGACGGCCTGTTCACGCAGGCTATCACGCGAGGCGACGGAACGACTGGAGAAGATGTTACGGAGAATGCGCGCACCATCCGCTCCCTGCCGTTGCGCGTCGTTCCATCGATAACGACACGTCCCGGGCCGTTTGAAGCGCGCGGCGAGATCGTGATGAACCGAAGGGCATTCGAGCGTTTGAATGCCGACCGCGAAGAACGGGGGTTGACTCGGTTCGCGAATCCGCGCAATGCGGCGGCGGGTTCTCTGCGCGTGCTGGAGCCTGGTATCACGGCATCGCGGCGGCTCGACTACTACACCTATTTCCTGTTTGACGACCAGGGCCGGACGATTTTCGGCAGCCACTGGGAATCGCTCGAGTGGCTGAGCCATCACGGCTTCAAGGTCAATCCCAAGCGCCGCCTTTGTGACGACATCGAGCGAGCGCTGGAATTCTGCCGCGAATGGGAAGCGCAGCGCGAAGCTCTGCCTTATGAGATCGATGGCGTGGTGCTCAAAGTGGACAGCATCGCGCAGCAGGTACGGCTCGGGTACACCGCGAAGGCGCCGCGTTGGGCCATCGCGTTCAAATATGCGGCGAGACAGGTTGAGACCGAAGTTGTCGACATCACGGTGCAGGTGGGGCGAACAGGCGCGCTGACGCCGGTTGCACACTTGGCGCCGAAGATCGTCAGCGGCGTGACGGTGTCGCGAGCCACGCTTCACAACGAAGACGAAATCTCGCGGCTGGGGTTGCAGATCGGCGACACGGTGGTGGTGGAACGAAGCGGCGATGTGATTCCGAAGGTGGTTCGCGTCAAGATGCAGGGGACGCATCGCAAGGTGTTCCGCATGCCGAAGATGTGCCCCGTCTGCGGCGGCCGCATCGTCCGGGAAGAAGGCGAAGCGGCCAGTCGCTGTATCAATGTCAATTGCCCGGCGCGCTTGAAGGAGTCGATCCGTCATTTCGCTTCGCGCGGCGTGATGAACATCGACGGGCTGGGAGACGCGCTAATCGATCAGCTGGTGGACGGCGGCCTGGTAACGAGCGTTGCGGATCTGTATGAGCTGACGATCGGGCAGATCGCGAATCTGGAGCGCATGGGTATGAAGTCGGCAGCGAACGTGATCCGGAATATCGATCACTCGCGGTTTCTGCCGATGCCGCGGGTGATCACGGCGCTGGGAATCCGATTTGTCGGTGAACGCACGGCAGAACTGCTTGCGGAACACTTTGGGTCAATGGAGAAGATCGCTGCGGCGAGTATCCAGGAGCTTCAGGAGGCGCAGGAGGTCGGGCCGAAGGTTGCGGAGAGCATCTACATGTTCTTTCGCGAGCCGCAGAATCTGCTGCTGGTCGAGCGGTTGAAGCGGGCGAACCTGTCGTTCGAATATACGGTCAAGCAAAGAAAGGATGGCCCGCTCACGGGGAAGATCTTCGTGCTCACGGGGACTTTGCCTGGGATGTCGCGCGAGGAAGCGAAGTACAGAATCGAAGCGGCGGGCGGCAAAGTGGCGTCGGCGGTGAGCAGCAAAACCACTTATGTGGTGGCGGGCGAGGAAGCGGGGTCGAAGCTGGAGAAGGCGAAATCGCTGAAGATTCGGGTTATCGGCGAAGCGGAATTACTGGCGATGCTGCCGGCAAGTTAGGAAGCGGAATGAAAAGGCTCGCGGTGTTTCTGTTGGCAGGCATGGCGTACGGAGAGACACAGAGTTGGGACGCGCTGGTGGACCGATTCTTCGACCAGGCGAACTTTCGTTTCAATCCCAGTTCCGGAACGTCGGCCGGGTTCCATCAGTACGACGGCATGCTCGAGGATTTTTCGCTTGACTCGATCCGGCAGCAAACCATCGTGCTCAAGAGGTTCGAACGCGAGATTCTCAACTTCCCGGCTTCGGCCGACCGGGAGATCGTGCTGGGCGACATTCGGTCGTCACTGCTCGACATCGAATCGATTCGCGGCTGGGAGAAGAATCCGGACCTCTATTCGAGCGCCGCCAGCAACGCCATCTTCGTGATCATGAGCCGTAGTTTCGCTCCACAGAGTGAGCGCCTGAAGTCGGTGATTGCGCGCGAGCGTCAGATGCCGAAGATGTTCGAGGCAGCGCGCGCGAATCTTAAGAATCCGCCGCGCGTTTATACGGAAGTCGCGATCGAGCAGCTTCCCGGCATCATCAGCTTCTTCCAGAAGGATGTACCGCGGGCGTTCGCCGGCGTGAAGGACCCGGCTTTACTCGACCAGTTTCATGAAGCTGACGCGCGAGTAGTTCGCGAGCTGCAACGCTACGAGGCGTTCCTGAAGAACGATCTGCTGCCGCGGTCGAAAGGCGATTTCCGTATCGGCGCGGAGAACTACAGGAAGAAGCTGCTCTACGACGAGATGGTCGATATCCCGCTCGATCGGCTGCTTCAAATCGGGTACGCGAATCTGCGGCAAAATCAGGAAGCGTTCCGCGAGACCGCGAAGAAAATCGATCCGGGCAAGACCCCGCGTCAGATCCTGGATGCGGCGGAGAAAGATCATCCATCGGCGGATAAGCTGCTGGACGCTTTTCGCGACACGCTGGGGGGGCTGCGCGTCTACATTACGAAGCATAAAATTGTCACGATTCCATCGCCGGTGCCGCCGATCGTGGAGGAAACTCCGCCGTTTATGCGCGCGCTGACGACGGCCTCAATGGATACGCCGGGCCCTTATGAGAAGGTCGCGAAGGAAGCGTATTTCAACGTGACGCCGACCGAGAAGGACTGGACGCCGAGCCATGTCGAAGACTATCTGGAGATGTTCAACCGGGGCGTGGTTACGAGCACATCGATTCATGAGACCTATCCGGGACACTATGTTCAGTTTCTTTGGGTGCAGAGTGCACCATCGAAGGTCCGCAAGCTTCTGGGCGCCAGCTCGAACTCGGAAGGCTGGGCGCATTACTGCGAACAGATGATGATCGACGAAGGCTATGGCGCCGGCGATTTGAAGCTGCGCCTTGGCCAGTTGCAGGATGCGCTGCTGCGGAACGCAAGGTACATCGTGGGAATCGAAATGCATATGGGGCAGATGACGTTCGATCAGGCAGTCGAATTCTTCGTGAAGGAAGGCATGCAGACGCGAAGCACGGCTGAGATTGAGAGTAAGCGCGGCACGTCGAACCCGACTTATCTTTATTACACGCTGGGTAAGCTGGAGATCCTCAAGCTGCGGGAGGATTACAAGAAGATGCGCGGGGCTTCTTACAGCCTTCGGGAGTTTCATGACACGTTCCTGAAGCAGGGATTTCCGCCGGTCAGAATCGTGAGGCGGGAAATGTTGGGGAACGATTCCCCGGTGCTGTGAAGGGTAGCGCGCCGCTCCCTCACGGTCACGGTTCAGTAAGAGCTAAGAGTAAGCACCTTATCTGAGAGCAGCGTGGTTGTGCGGAAGAATTCGCGGCGCGCGCGCACCTGCGGCTGGAACTCCAGTTTGGCGATGGCTATGAATGCGTCTTCCATCGCTTTCAGAATTGCAGGTTCGGAAACGCCCGGTTGCGCGGCTCGTTTGTATTGCTGCTCGACACGGCCAGGGCCGAACTGGTTGGCCAGATCCATGAGGAATGCGAAACCGCGCTCGGAGGTGGTCTTGCTCACGTAGCCGGTTTCGCGATCCAGCTCGGCGCGATAGGTTTCCGAAGCCAGATCAAGCTGGATGCGCTGCATCGCGAGACTCGCCCCGAGGGCCTGCAGCCTACTCTTCCACGGATCTTTGGTCAGTTCGAAAGCCGGGTCGATCGCGTTGCCGCGAGCGTCCAAACCGCCATTCGATTTGGCTGTGTAATCCAAAATAGCGTTTCCGCCCATAGTTCGCGCCCACTCGGCTGGTTCGCGCGTGCTGCAGACTTCCAGAAATTTGCGCAGCTGTCCGGGGTTCTGCGACCACTGCAAGATGCCGAAGGAAATCCCGCACTGGTCCGTATTGAGGTTGATTGTTTGGAAAACGCCGCCGGTTTCGAACAACGAGGTAAGCCAGACGAAGCGGAGGATCGGCGTGAAGGCGACGTCCAGGACCAGCGGGATGTATGCAGGGCCGACGGTAGCCGTCGGCGCCGGCCGAACGATGAGATCGCGCAGCAAACTGGAGCCTGCGCGGTCCTTGTCCGAATCGAGCGCATGCTTTTGGCAATAATCCGCGATTGCAAGGCCAGTCTCCGAGCCATAGTGGCCATAGGAGGTTACGCGCGGATCGGGCAGGAACTTATAGCCATGTCCGCGCAACAAGTCCTGCAGATATCCAACGGCGGGCGCGTTTTCTCCGGGAAGTAAAGGTTGAACCGAGGGAGCGCCCTCCAGAAGGCCATCGATTGTCGAGTCGCCACATTTCACGACCTCACAGTACACGCGGTTGGGAGCGTCTTTGGAGACGTTGTGAGGTGGTGTTGTTTGTTTTGAGCAGGCTGGCGCGAAAAATAAATCAACTTCGGCTGTGAACGGCGATCTTGCTTCGGATGGAATCGACGAATTCGGCACCTTGGTAAGACG
>Ga0182024_10002208_pt1 | contig 48799 bp, 55 predicted proteins | sample P32metaG_FD_120480 | JGI IMG/M metagenome (GOLD analysis project Ga0182024, IMG submission 120480) | Permafrost microbial communities from Stordalen Mire, Sweden - P3-2 metaG (Illumina Assembly) | ecosystem: Environmental > Terrestrial > Soil > Wetlands > Permafrost | place: Sweden: Stordalen...
AGCGTCACGGTATAGGCGCCGATGCCGAAGAACGAGGCGTGGCCGAAGGAAACCAGCCCGCTCATCCCGGAGAACAGGTTCCAACCCAGCCCCAGCACCGCCCAGATCGGCACGAGCGTCAGGATAAGCTGGTAGTAGCTATTGTGCACCGACGCCGCGAGCGCGACGTAAAGCACGGTGACGCTCGCCAGCGCGATCGCGTCCCGTCGCAGGCGCGTGGCGCCGCCCAATCTCACGGGAGGAGCCTCATGCGCGTTCCGCCGAGCGGCCGAAGAGGCCCTCGGGCCGCAGCGCGACGATCAACAGGAAGACCACGAAGATCGCCGCGTTCTGCAATTGGGGCGACAGCACCAAGGCCGAAACCTGCTGCACGAACCCGACCAGGAGGCCGCCCCAAAAGGCGCCGAGGATGCTGCCCATGCCACCCAGCACGACGCCCGAATACATGATGATCACGTAGTCGAGCCCGACGAACGGGGTGAACGACAGGTACGTCGCCATCAAGCCGCCGGCGATCGCGGTGATCCCCGCGCCGAGGCCGAAGGCGATGCGATAGGCGCGATCGACGTCGATGCCCATATAGGTCGCGGCGATCGGGTTGTCGGCTGCGGCGCGCAGCGACTTGCCGAGCCTGGTACGCTCCATGACGAGCCACAGCGCTACCGCGATAACGATCGCGATGATGCAGGCGAAAACGCGCGCCTGGTTGAGGAACAGCATCGTGTCGCCGGCGAACGGGCCGATGATGAAGGCCTTGGCCGATAGCGGGGTCCGCACGCTCTGAGGCGTGGAGCCGAACACGATGAGCCCGCCGTTCTGCAGAATGAGCGAAACGCCGAGCGTCACGATCAGCTGGCCGAACCCGCCCTGGTCCAGGCGCGCGGCGGTTGACAGCCCGGAGACATGCCGCAGCAGAAAGCGGTGCAGCAGCGCTCCGCCGGCGAACAGCACCGGCCCGGCGATCAGCGCCGCGACGAACGGCGCGACATAGGGGCCCAGCACGCCGATCGCGGTGAACCCGCCGACCACGTAAAGGCTGATATACATGCCGAGCATCAGGAGCTCGCCCTGGGCGAAGTTCACCACCTTCATGACGCCGAAGATCAGCCCGAGACCGATGCACATCAGCCCGTAGAGGCAGCCGATGATCAACCCGGCGGCCACCGCGTTCAGAACGTTTTCGATCAAACCGCCTGTCTCCTCGCCCGTGAGCGGCCTGCCCGTCGTTGATCGCGAGAGTTGCCGGTAAGCGCGCTACCTCGCCCAAGCGAGGGCAAGTTAGGCCCTGGCCCTGGCGCGTGCAACGGTGCGGCTCGCCACACGCCCTCCAAAATCCGACATCTGGCGCACTCACGACGCCCGACGCGCCGGCAAGGCGATTGAGCCGGGCAGCGGGCGGCCGAGCAGCTGCGGGCTCCTGGTCCGCATGGCAACAATCGCGGGGAGTGAAATCCGCCGATGTGGTTCTATTATCGCAAGGGAGACGCGTTGCTGACCGGAACGGCGGCAGGAGGAGCCAATGGACACGATAGCCGAAGGAAGCCGCTTGCCGGCGGATATCGACGCGCAACCCGTGGTGCGGGAAGCGGCCGCCCTGCGGCCGGTGATCCGCACCTATCGCGAGGAGATCGAGCGCGAGCAGCGCCTGCCGCCGGCGTTGGTCGAGCAGCTGCATGCCGCAGGCTTCTACCACCTGGTGATCCCGCGCGCGCTAGGCGGCCTGCAAGCCGACCCGCTGACCTACCTACGTGTCGTGGAGCTGCTGGCCGAGGGCGCCGGCTCGGTCGGCTGGAACCTCGCCAACAACAGCATCGGCCAGCTCGTCACGCTCGGATTGCCGGACGACGGCGTTCGCGAGATCTACGCGCACGGGGCCGATACCGTCATCGCCGGAACCGCGGTCCAGGGCGGCGGTCAGGCCGTGCCGGTCCCAGGCGGCTACCGCGTCAGCGGGCGCTGGAGCTTTGGCAGCGGCTGCCAGGAAAGCGCCTGGATGCTGGGCAGCTTCCAGATACTCGATGATGGCAAGCCGCGCCTCAGCCCTGAAGGCCGGCCGCTTTTCTGGCGCGGGATTTTTGCGCGCGCGGAAGCGGAGATCGTCGCGGGAAGCTGGGACGTCGCCGGGCTGCGCGGCACCGGCAGCTTCGACTGGACGGTCGCGGACGTCTTCCTGCCCGAACGGCGCACGATGGTCCACGCCGGCACTCCGCTGGACAATCAATGGTCGCGCTGGCCCGGGATCACCTACGCCTTGCCGGCCCCGTGCTGGGTCGGGCCGCACCACAGCGCCGTGATCACCGGTATCGCGCGCGCCGGCATCAACGCGCTGATCGAGCTGGCTGGCGGCAAGCAGCCGCGCGGCCGCCCCACCGGCCTGCTCTGCGACAACCCCCAGGTCCAGGACGCCGTCGGGCGTGCAGATGCGGTGCTCAACGCCGGGCGTGCCTATCGCGGTGCGATGATCGCCGAGCTCTGGGCCACGGTCGCCGCCGGCAACGAGACCACCCTGGAGCAGCGGGCCCGTTGCCGACTGGCCTCGGTCTATGCCGCCGACAGCGCGCGCGAGGCGATGGATTTGGTGTACCGGCACGGCGGCAGCACGTCGTTCAAGCGCGAGAGCCGCCTCGCCGAGTGCTGGCGCGACCTCCACGTCGTCGGCCAGACGGTCACGATCGCGCCGGAATGGTACCCGATCGGCGGCCGAGTGTACCTGGGGATCGACCCGGGCTCGCGTCTGCGCTAGCCGCCCCGGCGCGCGGCGGTCGCCGGCCCGGACATGGCCAAGGTCGGCTTGCCCGGCGTGAACCGGGTCAGCACCTCGCCCGGGCCCCGGGGGTGGGAGACGTAATCCGCGCCGTCGAACACCGGGACGCCGTTCACCCAGGTGCCGTGCAGGCCCGGGGCGCGCCGCAACAGGCGCTCGCCGCCGGCCGGCATGTCGCGGTGACGCTCCATCTTGCTGATGCCGATCGTCTCCGGATCGAACAGGATCATGTCCGCGTGCGCGCCGGGTACGAGCCGGCCGCGATCGACGATGCCGTAGACATCGGCGGGGTCGCTGGTCACCTTGCGGACCGCCGTCGGCAGGTCGAGCGCGCCCAGCTCTCGCACCCAGCGCCCGAACAGGTACATTGCGTAGCCGGCGTCGCACAGGAATGTATTGTGAGCGCCGGCGTCGGACAGGCTCACCAGCGCCCCGTCATTGCGCAGGATGTCGCCGACCTTGTCCTCTTCGACGTTGAGGATGCGGCCGGTGAACAGGGTCCGCAAATCCTCGTCGAGGGCGAGGTCGAGAAACGCGTCGAGCGGGTCGCACTCGCGCGCCGCGGCGATCTCGGCGATCGTCTTGCCTTCAAGCGCGGCGTTCTTCGGCAGCACGACGCTGGTGACGTCCATCAGCCCCCAATCGCCGCTGAAGATGCGGCGCGGGTCCGGCCGCGCCAGCGTCTCGCGGATCGACTGGCGAAAGCCCGGATCGGCGAAAATGCGCCGGAGCTGATCGGGAGTACCGTCCGCCGGCCAGGGGTGGATCGTCTTCAGGATGTAGGCGCTGGTCAGCGAGAATGAGAGGCTGAGGGGCTGGCACGACGCCTGGGCGTAGACCGGGACACCGCGCGCCCGGGCGGCGTCGCAGGCGGCGAGGATGCCGGGAGCACGGCCGGGGTCGTTCGAATAGTGAACGACGGGAGCGTAGAGCGCCGGACGGCCGCTGATCGTCGCGAGCTCTTCCAGAAAGTCGACGGTGGTGTGGTAGCCACAAGTGGCCATGAAGGCGCCGTGCGGATAATCGGCGAGCACCCGCATGAACGCGCGGAACTCGTCCTCGCTCGCCATGCGCGAGGCGATCGGAATGCCGCCGAAGCCGCGGTGATTTTCGTTGGTCGACGACCCAAGACCGATGGCGCCCGCGTCCATCGCCTCGCGGAACAACGCCAACATCGCGCCGAGCTCCGCCGGGGTCGACGGCCGCTCGGACGCCGCGTCGCCCATCACCGCCGTGCGCATGATCGTATGCGACGCCAGCACCGCGACATTCGGGTAGACCGATTTCCGGCGCAGCAACTCCAGATATTCGCCGAAGCTTTCGAAACCCCAATCGACGCCGGCATGCAGCGCGTCGAGCGACATCGCCTCGACCTCGGACAGATTGGCGAGCACGATGTCGCGGCGATTGGCCGGTGTCGGCGCGATACCAAAGCCGCAATTGCCGATGACCACCGTGGTCACCCCCAGCGCGGGCGACGGCGAGGCGGTCTTGTCCCAGGTCAGCTGCGCGTCGTAGTGCGTGTGCAAATCGATGACGCCAGGCGCCAGCACCAGACCCCTGGCGTCGATCGTCTCCGCCGCGTCGTCCCGGATGCGGCCGATCGCGGCGACTCGGCCGTTCGCGACCGCCAGATCGCCCTCGGTCAGTGGGTTGCCGAGACCATCGGCGATGCGGGCATTGCGGAAGATAAGGTCATGCATGGAGACGCCCTCGGGTTACGCGAAGAAGCGCAGAAACCAGTCGAGCATCTGCTCTGGCGCTTCCTCGTTGACATAATGGCCGGTCGGCAGTGCCTCGCCACGGACATTTTCCGCGCGCAGCCGCCACAGGCCGAGCGGGTCGGCGAACCGCTTGCCGACGCTGCTGGTCTTCCCCCATAGCACCAGGATCGGCATGTCCAGCTTGCGGCCGAGATCGGCGGTGTCGAGCTCGCAATCGATCGTCGCCGCCGCCCGATAGTCGCCGCACGATCCGCGGATCGTCTTCTCGTTGAAGCAGCGGACATATTCGTCCCAGATTTCCGGCGGGATGTGGTCGAGGCTGGCGGTCAGCTTCAACAGCTTCTTGCGCATGAACCAATCGGGATCGACGCCGCCCAGCATGCGCTCGGGGAAATCGGCGGGCTGCGCCATGAACGGCCAGTGCCACCCGCCGATCGCGGCTTCCTTGTCCATCGCCGCCCACATGTCGAGCGTCGGCACGATGTCGATGATCGCGGCCTTCAGTACCTTGTCCGGATGGTCGAGGCACATGCGGTGGGTGGTGCGCCCGCCGCGGTCATGGCCGGCGACGTAGAAGCGGTCATGGCCGAGCGCCTGCATCACCTCGACCTGATCCTGCGCCATCGCGCGGAACGAGTAGTTCGAGCTATCCGGCTCCTCGGGCGGCGCCGAGCTGTCGCCATAGCCGCGCAAATCGGCGGCGACGACGTGAAACCGCTCAGCGAGTCGCGGCGCCATCTTGTGCCAGGCGACATGGGTCAGCGGATTGCCGTGCAGCAAAAGCAGCGGCGGTCCACTGCCGCCATGGCGCAGGCGAATGCGCGAGCCGCTCGTCTCGATATCGGTGAGCGTGAAACCGGGCATGATTTCCACGGGCTGTTCCCCTGCTGGAGCCGAGCGAGAACTTTACCGCCGGCTGCCTCTGCACAGCCTGCGCTATTGGCGCATCCCAACTCCGCGCCGCGAGAAAAGGCGCGTCATCGGATGAGATCGATGACCTGTCGCAGCCTTGGATCCTCCGCGGTGCCAAGCCATTCGAAGAGGACCATCTCCGTCGTGACGATTTCCGCTCCGTTCCGCTCCATGCGCCGGATGGCCGTCTCCTTGCCCTCGGCGCGGCGCGAGCCGACCGCGTCGCGCACCAAGTAGACGCGCCGGCCGGCGGCTATCAGGCCCAGCACGCTCTGCAGCACGCAGACATGGGTTTCGCATCCCGCTACGACGATGTCGCGCCGATCCGGAAGCTGGTCGAGGAAGCCCGGCATGCGGCACGCGTCGAACGTCATCTTATGCGCCAGGCCGGCGGTGGCCGAACGAAGTCCTGGAACCGTGCCGCCGAGCCCCTCGGCGTTCTGCTCGGTGAAGAGGATCGGCACGTTCAGCATCTCCGCCGCGTCGATCAGCCGGCGCGCGTTGGCGGTGACCGAGCCGCCGTCCTCGATCGCCGGCATGAGTCGCGATTGAAAGTCGACGATCAGCAAGGCCGAGGTGGCGCGATCGAGCGCTGGCATGATTTTTGGTGCTTTCAGGAGCGGCGGATTCGGTTAGAGGTCAGTAATACCCGGTGCCGCCATTGGCGTGGATGGTCTGCCCGGTGATGAAGCCGGCGTCGTCGCTGACCAGAAACAGGCAGGTCGCGGCGATCTCGTCGACTTTCCCCTGACGGCCGAGCGGGATGCCGGCGGCGCTCGGCGCGCGGCCCTGATACCATTCGGGATTGTCGCGCCGCGTGTCGATGCTGCCTGGCGAGACCACATTGACCCGGATGTTCTGGGCGGCGAATTCGGAGGCCAGCGCCCGCGCGAAGCCCACGAGGCCCATCTTGGCCGCCGAGACATGAGCGCGACCGCTGCCGCCGGTGAAGGCGCCTTCGCCGGTGAAGAACAGGATGCGGCCGTACTGGTTCTTGACCATCGACCCGATGATCGCGCGCGTCAGGTACAGCGCCCCGTCGAGGACGACGCCCCGCACGTGTTCCCAATCCGCGTCAGTGACTTCCAGGAACGGCTTGTGCGGCCGGATCGCGGCGTTGTTGATCAGGATGTCGACACGGCCGAACTCCGACAGCGCCTTCGCCGCCATGGCCTCGACCTGATCCTTCTTGGCGATGTCGGCGATGACCGCCAGCGCCTTGACCCCGAGGGCGCGCGCTTCGCGCACGACCGCGTCTGCCTCTTCCTGGTTCGAGCGAGCATTGACGACGACATGCGCGCCTTCGCCGGCCAGCTTCAACACCGTCGCCCGGCCAATATTGCGGCCCGACCCGGTTACCAGGGCGATCTTCCCCTCAAGCTTACCCATGAGCGACCTCCATGACGATGTTCCGGGCAGTCTAGCGTCCCAGCAGCGGTAGTTCGACGAAAGATGGCGACGTGGATGTCGGCCTCGCCATCGTTCGCCGCACAGGATGGCCGCTATTGGTGTTGCGGCCGGTCGATGTAGGGCATGGGATGCTGCCGATCGGCGCCGATGTATCGGCGCCGAAACGGCAGCTTCCCAGTGAAATCAATAAGGTGGCGGAGGGGATGGGATTCGAACCCACGATAGGGTTTTACCCCTATAACGGTTTAGCAAACCGCCGCCTTCAGCCACTCGGCCACCCCTCCACCGATGAGTGGGGTCGTCACGGCGCATGCCCGAGCCGTTCTAGTGAGCGGGTGGCCCTAAGTCAACTCGCCGCCGGGCTCGGCGGCTTTTATAGTCGGGGCATGAGCTCCAGAGACGACTTCGCGCGGCTATTGGGCGACATCCGAAGCTGCACGCGCTGCGCCGCGCACCTGCCCCTGGGACCGCGGCCGATCGTGCGAGGATCGCCATCGGCGACGCTGCTCGTCATCAGCCAGGCGCCGGGAACCCGCGTGCACGAAACCGGGCTGTCTTTCGACGACAGGAGCGGCGACCGGCTGCGGGAGTGGATGGGCATCGATCGCGATATCTTCTACGACGAAAGCCGGGTCGCGGTGATGGGGATGGGTTTCTGCTATCCGGGCAGCGACCCGAAGGGCGGCGACCTACCGCCGCGGCCGGAATGCGCGCCGCTCTGGCATCCGCTGCTGCGGCCGCATTTCGGCTCGGTCGGGCTGACCCTGCTCGTCGGCGGTTATGCGATCCGGTATTACCTGTCGATGAGCCGCCGCGAGACGCTCGGCGGCACGGTGGCGCGCTGGCGCGAGTTCCTGCCGGAATACTTCGTGCTGCCGCACCCCAGCTGGCGCACCACCGCCTGGGAGCGTCGGAACCCGTGGTTCGCGGCCGACGCGCTGCCCGAGCTCCGGGCACGGGTCGGCGCGCTCGTCAGCCTTCCTCGATCCGTTCCATGTCCTCGTCGCTAAAGCCGAGATGGTGGCCGATCTCGTGGATCAGCACGTGCCGCACCACCGCCGCGAGATCTTCGCCGGTCTCACACCAATAATCGAGGATCGGCCGACGATAGAGAAACACCATGTCGAGCTGCGTGCGCGGCGCGCTGACGCTTTGATGGGGCAAGGCGACGCCGCTATAGAGGCCGAGGATGTCGAACGGGCTTTCGAGCTCCATCGCGGCTTCGGTTTCCTCGTCGGGAAACTCCTCGACACGGATTACCAGCGGCCCGAGATGAGCCTTCAATTCACCCGGGATGGTTTCGAGGGCGCGGGCGGCGAGCGCCTCGATATCGCCGAGCGAGGGCGCACGCCGCGCGGTCATAGCGACATTCCCGCTTGACCGCGGGCCTCACGCCGCGCTCTTGCTGGGCCATGGCAAAGCGGGAGGATGACATGGTCGAGAAGCTTGTTGGCGCGGCGCGCCACGCGGCGCTGGGCACCTTGCACGGCTGGAGCGAGGTCGATGACCGCGACGCGATCCGCAAAAGCTATCACTTCAGCGACTTCTCCGAGGCCTGGGGCTTCCTGTCGCGCGTCGCCCTGATCGCCGAGAAGATGGATCACCATCCGGAGATCTTCAATGTCTACAACCGAGTGGAGATCATGCTGTCGACCCACGACGTTGAGGGCTTGAGCGAGCGCGACATCAGGCAAGCGCAGGCGATCGACGAGATCGCCCCCGAGCGCGACCGGAAGCCGCCGACGCCTTAGCTATCCCGCCTTACCGCGGCGGCATGCGCAGCGCGCCGTCGAGGCGGATCACCTCGCCGTTGAGCATGGGGTTGCGACAGATGTGCAGCGCCAACGCGGCATATTCCTCGGGGCGGCCGAGGCGCTGCGGGAACGGCACATTGGCGGCGAGGCTGGCTTGCGCCGCCTCGGGCAATCCGGCCAGCATCGGTGTCGCGAAGACGCCCGGCGCGATCGCCATGACGCGCACGCCGTAGCGGGCCAGCTCGCGCGCCGCCGGCAAGGTCAGGCCGACGATGCCGCCTTTCGACGCGCTGTAGGCCGCCTGGCCGATCTGCCCGTCATAGGCGGCGACCGAGGCGGTCAGCAAGATGATCCCGCGCTCGCCATCGGCGAGCGGGTCGAGCCCGATCATGTCGGCCGCGGCGAGGCGCAGCAGGTTGAAGCTGCCAAGGAGGTTGACCTCGACGACCTGCTTGAATTGCTCGAACGGCATCGGCTTGCCGTCGCGATCGACGATGCGGCCGGCGCGGCCGATCCCGGCGCAATTGACGACGATCCGCGCCGGCCCGTGCTTGTCGCGCGCCGTGGCGACCGCCGCTTCGGTCGCGTCGGCGCGGGTGACGTCGCAGGCGAGTCCGATGCCCCCCAGTTCCCTAGCCGCCGCCTCGGCCGCCGCGCCGTTGATGTCGAGCAGCGCGACCTTGGCGCCGGCCCCGGCGAGCGCCGTCGCGGTCGCGTGGCCCAGCCCCGACGCCCCGCCGCTCACCAGCGCCGCCACTCCCGACATGTCCATCGCCGTCCTCCCGCAAAATCGTCAGCCGTCCCCGGCCCCGATCGGGAGGCATCTTAGCCCCGCGCGGCGAGCCCGCGGTCGACGATTGTCAGAGAGGAGCTACCAGGGCAGCGGAAGCTGATAGACGACGAGCACTTCCTGCTCGCCCGGGTTGTACTTCGTGAGCCCGGCATTCGAGGTGTGCTGCACCGAAATGCCGAGCCGCGACTGGTCGGCGAACTTGTAGTCGAGCTCCGCGCCTGAGCGGAACTCCATCCATGAGCCGAGGCGCGTGCCGTCGCCATGCTGATAGAAGCCCAAGGCGCCGTTTGGCGTCAGCACCCAGTTCGGCCCGAAATTGACGTCGAAGCCAAACCCGGCATAAGCGTAACTCCCGCCCGTGGTCGTCACATCGACACCGACAAACGGCGAGAAGAGCGGTATCAGCACGTCGCCGAAATGATATTCGCCGCGAAAGACGCCCTGCGTGCCGGCCTCGCGCTGGAGGCCCGGCGTGATGTCGAAGGCGCCGGCGCCAAGCGCGAGACGCGGCGGGCCGCCCGGCGAGCCCAGCGAGATGCCCCCGAACGAGAGTTGCGCCGCCGCCGGCCGTGCGACCAGCGCCGCCGCGGCGATCGCCGCCACGACAAGGACATGCTTCGCGATCACCGATGGTCTCACTGGCATCCCCACTTCGCGCCGCAAAAGGCCGCCCGACGAAAACGCATATTAGGCGCGATCATCCCGGCGGCAAGCAAAACCGCAGCGCGACCAGCCGGCGCCTCTGCCTCAGCCGCGCTTCAACCGCTCGATCGCCAGCACGAGCTGCTCGCGGATACCCGGCTCCATCGCCGAATGCCCGGCGTCCGGAACAATGACGTAGTCAGCTTCCGGCCAGGCGCGCGCCAGCTCGTCGGCGGCGCGAATCGGGCAGACCATGTCGTAGCGGCCCTGCACGATGATGCCCGGCAGATGCCGGATGCGGCCGATGCGGCCGACGAGGTCGTCACCGCCGGAAAACAGATGATGGGTGAAGAAATGCGCCTCGATCCGGGCGAGGCCGAGGGCCAGGCGGTCCTCGCCGAAGGCGGCGATCGTCTCGGGGTTGGGTAGCAGCGTCGAGCAGGCGCCCTCGTAAAGGCTCCAGGCGCGCGCCGCCGGCATGTGCACCCGCGGATCGGGATCGATCAGGCGCCGGTAATAGGCGGCGAGCAGATCGCCGCGCTCGGCCTCGGGGACGAACCCGGCGAAGGCGCGCCACGCCTCGGGAAAAACCGCGCTGATGCCGTAGAGAAACCAGTCGATCTCGGCGGCGCGCGCGAGGAAGATGCCGCGCAGCACCAGCCCGCGACAGCCCTCAGGATGAGTCTCGGCATAGAGCAGCGCCAGTGTCGAGCCCCACGACCCGCCGAACACCACCCAGCTCGCGACGCCGAGCTCGTCGCGCAGCGTCTCGATATCGGCGACGAGATGCGCGGGGGAATTGTCCTGCGTCTCGCCCAGGGGCGTCGAACGCCCGCCGCCGCGCTGGTCGTAGATGACGATGCGCCAATAGGCGGGGTCGAAAAACCGGCGGTGCACCGGCGTGGCGCCGGCTCCCGGCCCACCATGCAGGAACAGCACCGGCACGCCGCGCGGGTTGCCCGATTCCTCCCAATACATCGTGTGCCGCGAGTCGAGCCGCAGGCGGCCCGTACGATAGGGCTCGATCGGCGGAAAGAGATCGCGGCGGCCGGTCATGACTCCCGCAGTCTAGGCGGGAGCACGAGGGTGTTAAAGCTGCGAGTCGATAAACCGGCCAGACGCGGTGAACGCGCGGTTCCAGTCGGTCCAAGGTCCGCCGGCGACCTGGCGGCGCCAGCAGATATCGGCGTTCGGCGCCGCGACGAGCACCCGCGTGCCCTTGAACGGCAGGTCGAAAGCGGTCGCGGGTGTCGCGGGATCGGTCGCCGCCGCGCAGTCCGGCGCCGCGGTGACTACCGCCTCGATACTCGCATGGTCGAACCGATTGTTGCTGAGCGTCAGCTGCCCCGGCGGCGGCGTCCAGATCATCGCGGTGCACGAAGCGGTGACGAGCAGCACCGCGGCCGACAGAAGAATGCGCACGTATCCCCCTTCTCTCGTTTCGTCGTCCCCCGTCCCCGGACTTGATCCGGGGAGGCCATGACGATTTGCCAAAATTATGCTCCGCCGAGGAAATCCTTGGTCCATTGCGCGTATTGCTCGCCGCGCGTCACCCGGCGCATCAGATCGGCCGGCGCAATGTTCTGCAGCGCCTCGGGCTTGGTGCCGTCGCGCAGCGCCTTGAGCGTCGCGTAGACCGCCTGCACCGCGGCGCTGAACGGCGCGTGGCCTTGCAGCGCGACGCGGACCTTGTGCGCGCCCATCCAGTCGAGATCGGCGAGCGTGCCGGCGCCGCCGCCGGTGATCAGCGGGATGTTGATCGCCGACGAGATCGCCTCGATCGCCTCGACGGTGACGCCGCCGGCGAGGAAGATTGCGTCGACCCCGGCCGCCTCGTAGGCCTTGGCGCGCTTCATCGCGTCGTCGAGCCCGGTGATCGCCAGCGCGCTGGTGCGCCCGGCGATGACGAGCTTCGAATCCTGGCGGGCCGACAGCGCCGCCTTCATCTTGCCGATCCCCTCCTCGACCGGGATCAGCGTCGGCTTGCCGCTGGGGCCATAGGGGCGCGGCAGCACCGTGTCCTCGATCGACATCGCGCAGACCCCGGCGATCTCCAGCTCCTCGACCGTGCGCCGCACGTTGAGCGCGTTGCCGTAACCGTGGTCGGCGTCGACCAGAAGGCAAAGATTGCCGGCGCGGCAGACGCGATTGGCCTGGGCGGCGAACTCGGTCAGGGTGAGGACGACGATGTCCGGCGCGCCGAGCACCGCCATCGAGCCGATCGAGCCCGAAAAGATGCCGACCTCGAAACCGAGATCCTCGGCGATGCGCGCCGAGATCGCGTCGTAGACCGAGCCCGGATGGACGCAGCGATTGCCGGCGATAAGCGCGCGAAAGCGCGTGCGTCGTTCGGACCAATCCATCGTTCGTGTCTCCGATTGCCGTTCTGACCCAAGCTTACCATGTCCGCGAGCGGGTCAAAGGGCCTCGTCGACCGAGAAAAAATAAGGCGTTGACGCAGAGGGCGCGAGGGTAACGCGGAGGACGCGAAGCGGTTGGATTTCACAATGAGACAGCGAAGCGGTGAGGCGTTGGCGCAGGATCGCCTAGGATAGAAATACCTCAGATTATCGCCTCTCCCGGGCTTGTCCCGGGGGTCTACGAATAGCTTCCACTTATTCGTGGATGACGTGCCTCCTTCGAGACGGCGCTTCGCACCCCTCAGGATGAGGGTGTGCCAGGAGGCGGCTGGTGCGGTTGCATAGTGCAGGTGAACTTCGGCGGGAGGATCTCGGTGTCATGGCCGAGAAGCGTGCCAAACGCCGAAAACTCCGGTCGCCAGAAAAATCCTCTAAGAACAATTAGAAAAAGAAAATCAACTCACGATAAAGAATTATGATCGGCAGCTGACATTTCCCGGCAGGGTTCTTTCTTTTTAAACAGCAATTTACAATTCCTCTTCTCGGAACTAGCGACCTCTCCCTTGTGTTGAAAAGGCAACCCATGACGGAGGCGGACATGTCGACGCCGTTAAAACGAGGCCGCGCCATAGACATCGCGGACCGACTTATCGACCTTTACACCCGGCGCGCCGAGGCCTGCGGGCAGGAGGATTGGCACCGCGTGCGGAGGCTGGAGCAGGAAATCAACGATGAAGCGGCCTGTCGGAAAGCGATCATGGAGGAGAGCTGAGCCCATGGGTGCTTGCTCTTTCGTGGGTTTAAGAAGCCGCCGCTGAGCGCAGAGCGACGCGCGCCCGCCATCACGGCGGCACGCGCGGCGGATTACGCTTCGCTCTGCAGCCCCACCGGCTATCATGTCCGCCAGAAGGTCACGAAGGGAGCGGGACGATGGCGGATAAGCGGATTGTCGTGTTCGGGGCCGGGGCGATCGGCGGGTATACCGGCGGGAACCTCGCGCATAACGGGTTCGACGTCACCTTGATCGACCCGTGGCCCGAGCATGTCGAGACGATCCGCAAGGACGGGCTCGCGATCGAGGGGGTGAGCAAAGCGGAATTCGTACGCGCGCGACCGAAGACGCTGCATTTGACCGAGGTGCAGAATCTCGCTCGGGAGAAGCCGATCGACATCTGCTTCATCTCGATGAAGTCGTACGACACCGAGTGGGCGACGACGATGATGCGCCAGTATTTGGCGCCGGGCGGGTATTGCGTGTCGCTGCAGAACTGCATCAACGAGGAGCGCATCGCCGGGGTGGTCGGCTGGGGCAAGACGGTCGGCGCGATCGCCGCGCTGCTCTCGGCGGAGCTTTATGCGCCCGGCAAGATCCGCCGCACCGGCGCGAAGAACCCGCCGGGGCACGAGGTCTACCGGGTCGGCGAGGTGCACGGCCGCGTCACCGCGCGGATCGAGGAATTGGGCGCGATGATCCGCACCGTCGACAGCTGCCGGGTCACCGACAATCTCTGGGGCGAGCGCTGGTCGAAGCTGTGCGTCAACGGCATGCATAACGGCGTCTCGGCGGCGTCGGGGCTTTCGGGCAACGCGATGCGCCAGGACGACCGCATCCGCGCCCTCATCATCAAATTGGGCGGCGAGGCGGTGCGGATCGGCCAGGCGCAGGGCTACCGGCTCGAGGACATCGCCGGCCAGGACGCCGAGAAGCTGGCGCTGGCCTCGGAGGGCGACAAGGGCGCGCTGGAGGAGGTCGAGGCGCTGATGCTGGCATTGCGGAATTCGCAAGGACGCAGCGAGGCGCAGCGGCCGTCGATGGGCCAGGACATGCAGAAAGGCCGGCGCACCGAGATCGACTTCATCAACGGCGTCATCGTCGAGCGCGGCGCGGCGATCGGCCGCCCGGCGCCAACCCACGAGAAGCTGATCGCGGCGGTCAAGCAGGTCGAGCTCAGCAAGGCGGCGCCGAGCCCCGGGCTGCTCTACGCGATCAACTAGAAAGCGGGGAACTCTCGAAATCGCCGGCCGTTGCTCAACCGGGCGAATTCATCGCCCTTTGGTCATCTTGCGGCGGAGGCGGCGCGTGCGACGGTCATTGGCGATCGGGCTTTTGTGCTGCGGCCTCGGGGCTTGCGCGGTGCCGATGGAGCTTCCCGGCCCGCCCGGCGATTTGAACGTCGACCGGCAGGTATGCAACCACGCCTACCCGCCGCATGCCGGCAACTACCTGCCGCACGCGCAATGCGTCAACGAGGCGGTCGAGCGCGACGCGATCCCGTTCGCGCGCTATCTGGATCTGGTGCGGCTGCAGGAGCAGCTGCGCGTCAAGTACTCGGCGCTGATCGACCGCGGCGCGCTGTCGCCGCGCGAGGGCGAGCGCAAGATGACCGAGGCCGACGAAGTGGTGAACGCCGCGATCCACGACCGCGACACCGGCCGGCGCGAGGCCGCCGACCACCGGGTCGACCGGCTCCAGGCGATGCTACAATAGGCGCTACTGCCAGGTCAGCGTCAGCACGCCGTTCTGCATCTGATAACTGCGCAGCCGGTTGAGAAAGGTCTGGCCGAGCAGCGACATTCCCAGATGCTGCATCACCACGGCCTCCACATTCTCGATCACCAACTGGCCGATGCGGATCTCGCGCAGCATGACCGGGGCGCCGAGATTTTGGCCGTTGGCCGTCCAAAACGGCCGCGTGTAATTGAGGTTGCCGGCGACCCCGGCCTTGAGCGCGTCGACCTGGGTCAGCGAGACGACCGACGCGCCGGTGTCGAACGCCATGATCATCGGCATGCCGTTGATCGAGGCCTGGACATAGGCGTAGCCGTCCGCCCGCGCGCGCAGGGTCAGCGAGTTGGTCACCAGCGGCGCCGCCTGTCCCAGCGGCCGCAGCTTCTCGCCCGGCGCGGTATCCGCCGGCGCGGCGCCGACCGCGACGGCCGCCGAGCGCGGCGCGGCGGCCGGCGGCGCGGCGGTAAAGAGCTGGTGATTGGCCACGATCGAATAAACCACGAAGCCGCCGACCAGCCATATCGCCAGCTGCTTCAGCGCCCAGCCCACCATGCCCGGGCCACGATCCGGCTCGAGGAATTGATTGCCGCGCCTATCCATCGCGATCCCACACTTGGCGCCCAATCGCCGAGCTTATGCGGGCGCGATTAACGGCGGGTAAAGCGCCCGCGGCGGAACTGCCTCGGTTTGAATTGACGGTCTCGGCCTACAACGGCCGCTCGGAAGAGTTGCGGTGTTCGGCTGGTGTTGCCCCTAAACAGTCAATGAAGTCGCACCTTGAAGGGTCGGGTCGTTGGAAAGCCGCCATTCAGAGAGCCGCGCCCAGGCAGCATCAGCGTGATCTAGGTAGATTCCCAGGCTAGTATCATCGTTACCTCACGTCTAAAAATAATTGATGGTACTTAATTTGTCCCATTAGGGAGAAATTTGAAACTTTCGTTGAATGTTTTTGCTGCTTTTCTGTTCAGTGGCGGTGGCGATTAGGTTATCGCCGCCGGCCGAACTCGCCACAGCAAGATCGGCCAGCGCGTTGGCGTCGCGCGGGACTATAGAGTCGAGGTGTGGCCAGGCCTCTTAGTCCCATGCGCGGTTGAGGAGGACGATGCGTGCTTAAGGTCTTGATTGTCGATGATGACCTGATGATCGCCGATATGATCGAAGAAATTCTGGTCGGGGACGGGTACGAGGTGTGCGGCATCGCTCGCACGGTCGCCGAGGCGGTCGCGCTCGGTCGGGCTCACAAGCCCGACCTTGCCGTCATCGATCTGCGGCTCGCCGACGGCGGGCTCGGCACCGAGATCGCCACCCAACTGGTCACCCTGGGCGGGCTCGGCGTTCTCTACGCCACTGGCAACATCTCGGGCGTCATGGTTGGTGAGGCCGCCGGCCACGCCTGCATCGTCAAGCCATATAGCGCCGCCGATCTCCTGCTCAGCCTGAAAATCGTGGCCGAGATGGTCGCCAATGGCACGGCCTCGCCACCGTATCCGCGCGGGTTCCAGGTGCTGCCGTCGGCGGCCATGGCATCTCGGGAGGCGCCGCGTGGATGACGATGCCGCGAAAGTCAGCAAGCTGCTTCGCCAGCAGGCCGCGGTGGCCGGCTTTGGCAGCTTTGCCCTTCGCCAGAGCGATCTGCTGAAGGTCTTGACGGAAGCGGCGCGGGTCTGCGCCGACGGCCTCGATGTGCCCTTCTGCAAAGTGTGCCGCTACCGCGCCGCGGAAAACGATCTTCTCATCGAAGCGGGGCACGGCTGGCAGCCGGGCGTCATCGGCCACGTCGTCTCGCGCGCCGATGCGAGCTCGCCGCAAGGGCGCGCGTTCATCACTGGGGAACCATCGATCTGCAACGACTTACGCAAGGACAACAATTTCAAGCTACCGCCTTTCTACGCCGCGCACGGCATCGTCTCGACCATCGACGTCGTCATCAAAGGCGACGATCAGCCCTATGGCGTGTTGGAGATCGATAACGATGAGCAGCATGATTACGATCAGCACGACATCGATTTTCTTACCGGATTCGCCAATGTCCTGGCTGAAGCCGTCGCCACCTCCGCGCGCACGGCAGTTTTGCAGACGACCATCGAGCAGATGAAGGTCCTGGTCGAAGAAAAGGACCGCCTGCTCGCCCAGAAGAAAGTGTTGGCCGAAGAGCTGCAGCATCGGGTGCGCAACAATCTGCAGCTCGTCTACGGGATGCTTAGCAAACAGATGCACGACACCCCGGACGAGATCGGGCAACGGGGCATCAGGGCCATTGCGCGTCGTGTTTCCACTCTGGCGCAGGTGTACAATAATTTGCTCGGCAACGAGATGACGCGGACCACCGATTTCGGCAGCTATGTGAAATCGCTGTGCCTCAATCTCGCGGAGATTCAGGCGGCGCCGGACGGCATCAAGCTGACATGCGACAGCGATGAGCTATTTCTCGATCTCGATCTGGTGACGGCGTTGGGCATCGTCGTCGCTGAACTCGTCACCAACAGCTATGACCACGCCTTTCCGGACGGTACCGGGGCGACCACCGTGTCGGTACGCCACGCCGTCGGGGATGATGGCATGGCGATCATGACGATCAGCGACAATGGCAAGGGCTTCAAGGCCAAAGCCGAAAGCAAGCGGCATGGACTCGGCCTCGTGCACCGACTCATCGAACAGGTGCGGGGAACGGCGATTGTCGATTCCGAGCATGGCACGGCTTGGACAATCAAATTTCCCGTCCAGTCGACGACGACCGCGAGCCCCTGAGCTATCTCGTGGCGTGGACCTTAGACCGATGTGAGCGACCTAAAGTCGAACCGCGGGCCAAGGGACATGACTGAGTTCGGCGCAATGGCGCGGGGTTGGGTTGGGTAGCGTAGGGTCTGCTGTTCACATCCGGACCGGAAATTCGAATCGAGGCCGTGCGCTCCCTACACTTGCGGTTGCATGGGCGCGGGGTTGGGTGCAACATCGCCCGCAGGGGTAGCCGATAAAAAAGGGGCCGGCGCTGCGATGTTGCTGATGGCAACCGTAGTCGAGGTCGAAGCGTGGCTGTTCATCGTGGCGGTCGCGCTGATCGTGCTATTGCGGATGGTCACCGGGCATATCGACCTGGGCGGCGCCGGGTTTCACCGGCTGCAGCTGCTCATCGCGACGCTGGGGGTCGGCGTCTATTACGTGTCGCTGGTCGCCGCCAACCACGATCCGACCACCCTGCCCGACCCGGGCACGCCTGCGGCCATCGGGTTCGGCGGCAGCGGCTTGGCCTATCTGGGCACCAAGCTCGTCAAATTCTGGCCTGCCATCACCAACCGCGGCTAGCCCGCGCAAGGGAGGAAGAACATGGGTACCTTTCCACTCATCGTCGGCATCGTCGGCACCGCGATCATCGGCGCGATCGCGTTGATCGTCGTCATCTACATGGCGATCGGCAAGATCGACCTGTCGGGGATCATCAGCGACAGCGCGGACGCGAGCCTCAGCCGGTTTCAGTTCCTGGTCTTCACCTTCATCATCGGCCTGAGCTACCTGCTGGTCACGCTCGTCGTCGCGTCGAGCGGTCAGGCCGCGGGCTTGCCGGAAATCCCGGCCAATGTCGTGGTGCTGCTCGGGGTCAGCGGCGGCAGCTATGTCCTCAGCAAGGGCATCCAGCGAGCCGCCGAGACATCGCAGGCGAACGCGGCGCAACCGTCGCCGCCGGCTTCCCCGATCACCTCGGTCGCGGAGAACACGACGATCGTCGGCGGCTCGGGGAGTTAACCGGGCGCGGGAGAACCGCCGGCTTCGACGACCGGCGATCTTCGGGGGATGTCCCATCGCTCGATCGGCCCGCCACGCCAAGCCAACCGCGGTCAATGATGCGCAGGCGTCAACGGCACGGGAACCCTGCCGCGGATGGATGTTCGCCGTATCTCGATCCTGCCGTTCGGGCATAATTCAGGACTTCCTCGGAGCGGCGCCGCGGTAACCCTCGCGACAGCCTTAGCCAAACGGCGCGCCGACAGCGGAGACGGACATGCATCGATCGCTCGCGGCGGGCGCGGCAATCCTGACATCGCTGAGCCTGCCGGGGCTGGCCCCCCTCCCGGCTCTCGCCGACGACGTGCCGAAGCACGGCGGCACGCTCGTCTACATGATCCCGGCGGACGCGCCGCCGAGCTTCGACGGGCATAGCGAGAACACTTTCGCGACGATCCACGCGGTGGCGCCGTTCTACAGCGTGCTGATCCGGGCCAACCCGGATGACCCGGCCGTGACGACCGATTTCGTCTGCGACGTCTGCACCGCGATCCCCGAGCCGACCGATGGCGGCCGGACCTATGCCTTCGCGATCCGCGACGATGTCAAGTTCGCGGACGGCGCGGTGATGACCGCCGACGACGTGGCGGCAAGCTGGAACAAGATCGTCGACCCGCCGGACGGCGTCATCAGCGCGCGCCGCGGCTATTATTCGATGATCGACAAGGTCGAGGCGCCCGACCCGAAAACCATCGTCTTCCGGCTCAAATTCGCGACCGCCGCGTTCCTGCCGGCGCTCGCCGATCCTTATGCCTTCATCTATGAAAAGCAGATCCTCGACCGCGACCCCCACTGGTTCGAGAAGAACATCATGGGCTCCGGCCCGTTCCGCTTTAAGGAATACCAGCTCGGGCAATCGATTTCGGGGGTGCGTAACCCGGATTACTACCGCCCGGGCTTGCCTTACCTCGACGGCTTCACCGGCATTTTCGCCGAGAAGCAGGCAACCCGGGTGAGCGCGATCCGCGCCGACCGGGCGGCGATCGAGTTCCGCGGCTTTCCACCGGCGACGCGCGACGAGCTCAAGGCCGATCTCGGCGATCAGCTCACGGTTCAGGAGAGCGACTGGAATTGCGGGGCGCTGATCACCCCGAACCACCGGAGGAAGCCGTTCGACGATGTCAGGGTGCGCCGCGCGCTGACCTTGGCGATCGACCGCTGGCACGACGCGCCGGCGCTGGCGAAGATCACGATCGAGCGGACGGTCGGCGGCGTCGCGTTTCCAAGCTCGCCGCTGGCCGCGACCCGGGAGGAACTGGAGCAAGTGGCCGGCTACTGGCCGGACATCGAGAAGTCGCGGGCCGAGGCGAGGCGGCTGCTGAAAGAAGCCGGAGCCGAGGGGCTGAGCTTCGAGCTGCTCAACCGCAATGTCGACCAGCCGTATAAGTTCAACGCGACCTGGGCGATCGACGAGTAGAGCAAGATCGGGCTGCGCGTCACCCAGCGGGTGCTGTCCACCGGGCCCTACGGCGAGGCGCTGCGCGAGGAAAATTTCGACGCGACGCTCGACGGCGATTGCCAGAACATCGTCAACCCGCTGCTCGACGGCACCAAGTACCTGCCGCATTCGGTCTCCAGCTCGAATTACGGGAATTACGAGGACCCGACGGAAATCGACCTGTACGACCGGATGCTGCGGGAAACCGATCTGGCGCGGCAACGCGACCTAATGCGCCAGTTCGAGAAGCGGGTGCTCGACACCGAGGCGCACGAAAATCTTCCTCTTGTGGCGCTACCGCATCGTGCCGTATCGCAGCTACGTCAATGGCTTCAAGATCAGCCCGAGCCATTACGTCAACCAGGATCTGGCGACAATCTGGCTCGACAAATAAAGCGCCGGCCGCCTCATCCTTCGGGTTCCAGGCTCATGGCGCGGGGCGTCTCGGGCAGCACGCCCTGCGGGCGCAGGCGCAGAACCAGGATCAGCACGATGCCGATGACCGCCTCGCGCAGGCTGGCGACCTGCACCGGCGAGAGCGCGGGGACCACGCCGCCCATGAAGCGCGTGCCCTCGGTCAGCGCCTCCAGCAGCAGCGCGCCGACCACCGCGCCGGCCATGCGGCCCGTCCCGCCCAAGGTCAGCGCCAAGACGACGTTCAGCGTCAGCAGCACGTCGAGCGAGTCCGGCGCGATATAGCCGTTGAAGTGGACATAGACACTCCCCGCGAGACCCGATACGCCGGCGCCCAGCGCGAAAGCGCGGATCTTGAACCACAGCACGCGCTTGCCGGCGACGGCCGCGACCATCTCGTCTTCCCGTACCGCGCGCAGCACCCGCGCGAACGGGCTCGACGCGAGCCGGGCCAGCGCCGCCCAGCATACCGTGACCAGACCCCAGCACAGCGCCATGCACAGAAGATCAAACTGCGTCGGCGACAGCACCGACCGCCACGGTCCCGGCACGCCGCTGATCCCGTCCGTTCCGTTGGTCAGCCACCGCTCGTTGGCGGCGACCAGCTGGATCACCTGCGCGAACCCCAGCGTCACCAGCGCGAGGTAATCGCCCTTCAGTCGCGCCGTCACGCCCGCCAGCACGGTGCCCAAGGTCGCGGCGATGCCGATTGCGGCGAGCCCGGCGAGCGGCATCGGCCAGCCCAGCCGCAGGCTGAACAGCGCGGAAGCATAAGCCCCGAGCGCGAAAAACCCGGCAAGCCCCAGATTGATCATCCCGCCAAGGCCCCAGACGATGTTGAGACCCAGCGCCAGCAGGGCGTTGATCCCGGCGAACACCATCAGCGAGGCCAGATAGGCGGTCACGAAACGCGCTGGCCCAAGAGCCCAGCGGGGCGGAAGGACAACATCAAGAGGATCGCGAGAAAGCCCACCGCGCCGCGATAGGTGGCGGGAAACACCAACAGCGACACCTCCTCGCCGATGCCGATCAGGAACGCGCCCATCACGGCGCCGGGAATGCTGCCGAGGCCGCCGACCACCGCGGCGGCGAAAATCGACAGCAAAACTCGAAACCCGGTCAGCGGATCGACCTGCGTGTCGAGCGCGATCAGCATCCCGCCAAACCCCACGAGGCCCAGCCCGGTGAAGCTGGCGATGCGGCCGATCCGCACCGCGTCGATCCCCTTTAGCGACGCCAGCATCGGATTGTCGGCGACCGCCCGCATCGTCTTGCCGGCACGGGTGAAGGCGAGGAAGCCAAACAGCGCCGCCATCGCGACGACCGCCGCGCCCGCGTCGCGCACCTGCTGCGGCCCGACATGCAGGCCGAAGCCGCGCCAGTCGCGATAGACCGGCAGATCGAAGCCGCGCGGGTCGTTGCCGAACAGGAAGCGCAGGGCGTTCTCCAGGACGATCGCCAGCGCCACCGAGGCGATCGCCGTGGTCAGCGCGCCGGACGGCCGCAACGGCCGCAGCGCCGCCTCGTCGGCGAGGACGCCCACCACGCCCGCGACGAGAAAGGCGACGAGCAGCGACGGCGCCACCGGCCAGCCCAGCGCGGTGTTCGCCATCCAGCCGGCATAGGCGCCGACCGTGGCGATGCTGGCGACGGCGAAATTGGCGAAGCGCAAGACGGCGTAAACCGCGTTGAACCCGATCGCGGGCACCGCCAGGACGGCGCCCTCCATCGCCCCGTTGAGCGCGAGCTGCAGCGCGTCGCTCAGGAGAGCGACAGCAGCTTCGGCTTGCCGTCCTCTACCATGTCGAAGCGGAACTTGCAGGTGATGATGTCGCCTTCCGGGGTGAAATCGCAGGGGCCCGAGGCGCCCGAGTAGTTCACCGCCTTGCCCGTGGCGAGCAGGGGCATGCCCTCGATCGCGCTATGCACCGCCTGCCCGTCACCCTGGCTGACCGCGCGGATCGCGTCGTGGATCGCCACCCCGGTGGTCTGCCCGGATTTGGCGACCGCCAGCGCGATCAGGTTCATGTGGTCGTAGACCTGGCACGAATAGGGGTCCGGGGTCTGCGTCCCCAGGATCTTCTGCACCGCGGCGTAAGCCGGGCTGTCGAGGTCGGGCGAGGGGGCGAACGACCACAGGCCGTTGGTCAGCTCGGGCTGCAGGCTCGACAGCGTCGTCGGCGTCGCCGCGTAGCCGGGGGTAATGCGGTGACCGTCATAGCCGGCCTGGTAGAGCTCGCGCAGCAACACCGCGAGGTCGGGCGCGTAGGAATTGAAGAACAGCGTGTCGGGCTTCTCGGCGATGGCGCGGTCGAGCTCGGAACGGAAGCTGGTCTGCTTCGAGTCGTAGACGATCTGCCCCACCGCCTCGGCGCCGCCGGCCTTCAACACCTCGGTGATCCGGTTGTAGGAATCGACCGCGAACGGGGTTTGCGCCGCCAACGCGAAGACCCGCTTCGCCTTGTTGTCGAGCAGGAACTGAGTGGCCCGGGTCATCTGCAGGTAGGTGTTGGGCTGGGTGCGGATGATGTAGCCCTGGTGCGGCAGCTTGGTGATCGAGTCGGCGCCGGAGACGGTGAACAGCATCACCTTCGCCTCCCAGCACAACGGCGCGACCGCGGTCGTGACGGCGCTGGCCCAGGTGCCGACCACGGCCGACACGCGATCGAGATCGATCAGCTTGTGGCCGCCGGCGACCCCGGCATCCGGGTTGGTCTGCGTGTCGGCGACGGTGACGGCGATCTGCCGGCCGGCGATCCCGCCCGCCTGGTTGATCTCGTCGGCGGCCGCCTGGATCACCTTGACCATCGACGGCCCGTATTGGCCGCCGGCCCCGGTCAGCGGGCAGAGCGCACCGACGCGCAAGGGCTCGTCGGCGGCGCGCGCCAGGCGGATGAACGGCGCGCCAAGCCCAGCCGCCAAGGCGGCCCGGCGTGTGATCAGCATGATGTCTCTCCCCTCGTTTGCCCCAGCCTAGCGGATCAGCCGCCCAAAAACAGCCGCCGGACCTCCGGATCCTCCGCCATTGCACGTGCTGGGCCGGCGCGCACGGTCCGCCCGTCCACCAGCACCACGCCGCGATCGGCGATCATCAGCGCCTCGCGCGCGTTCTGTTCGACCATGACCACGGAGGTGCCGGCGCGGTGGATGTCGACGATCGTGTCGAACAGCACCTCGGCCGCCGCCGGCGACAGACCGGCGGAGGGCTCGTCCAACAGCAGCAGCCGGGGCGCCACCATCAGCGCCATCGCCATCGCGAGAACTTGGCGCTGGCCACCCGAGAGGGTACGCGCCGCCGACCGCCGCTTGGCCGCCAGGACCGGAAAGCGCGCGAACAGCGCGTCGATCCGCGGGCGCGTGCCGGCGCGCTCGATCAACCCGCCCATCTCCAAATTCTCGCGCACCGTCATCGACGGAAACACGTTGGCCTCCTGCGGCACGAAGGCGATGCCGCGCCGCGCCCGATCCCCGGGCGACAGATGGTCTATCGGGACGCCGTCCAGCAGGATCGCGCCCGATTTCAGCCGCAACAGCCCGGCGACGGCCTTGAGCAGCGTGGATTTTCCCGCGCCGTTGGGGCCGATGATGGCGACCATCTCGCCCGCCGCGACGCTCAGCTCGGCGCCCTTCAGGATCTCGTCGGCGGCGCCGTAGCCGCAGACGATGCTTTCGGCGCGCATCAGCTCCATCGGCGCCGGCCCATGTAAGCCTCCTGCACCGCGGGATCCGAGGCGATTTGCGCGAAACCGCCCTGCGCCAGGACGCGCCCCTCGGCCATCACCACCACCGGGTCGCAGAGCTGGGCGACCACATCCATGTGATGCTCGATCACCAGGAAGGTCATGCCTTCGTCGCGCAAGGCACGCAGATGATGGGCGATCTCTTCGGCAAGCGTCGGGTTGACCCCGGCCACCGGCTCGTCGAGCAGGATCATGCGCGGCGTCGCCATCAGCGCCCGGCCGATCTCCAGCAGCTTTTTCTGGCCGCCCGATAGCGAAGCGGCCGGCGTGTTGCCGAGCCGCAGCAGCCCGAGTCGGCGGGCGATCGAGGCGGCCGCCGCGCGCGCCCTTTCCTCCGCCATCCGGCCGCCGCCCAGCACGGCGGTGCCGACCCGCTCCCCCGGCTGGTCCGGGGCGTAGAGCATCAGGTTTTCCATCACCGACAGGCGGGGAATGCCGCGCGCGATCTGAAAGCTGCGGACCATCCCCGCGCGGGTGATCCGATCGGGCCGCCAGCCGGTGACGTCGTGCCCGGCGAACCGCACCGTGCCGGCATCGGCGCGCGCCACGCCGCTGACGCACTGGAACGCCGTCGTCTTGCCCGCCCCGTTCGGCCCGATCAGCGCGGTGATCGTGCCCTCGGTGACCGTGATGTCCAGCCCATCGAGCGCCACCACGCCGCCAAAGCGCCGACGCAGCCCGCGCAGCTCGAGCAATGCCGGGTTCACGCGACGCCCCGGCGGGCCGCCGGGTGCGGGCGCCGTATCCTTATCCTGGCGGATTTGCTCGGCATCCGATGCGGCATAGAGTGCGCGGTGGCGCTGGAATGCCACATCGCGTCGGAACGCGCCAGCAATGTCGGGAAGCGCGGAGGAATGGTGCTGCCGGTAAGGATTGAACTTACGACCTCCCCCTTACCAAGGGGGTGCTCTACCACTGAGCTACGGCAGCGTCGCGGGCCAAATCGGGTGGCGGGCCGGACATACACGAGGCTCCGGCGATTGACAAGGCGAGCGGCCCGTTCCAGGGTCGACGCCGCGACCGAGAGACGGCAGCCTTGCCGGGCCTTCGGCTCCCCGAGGGAAATGGCCGAGATGGAAATGGCAAGATCTCTTTGGATTGCGCTGCCGCTGCTGCGCCATCACCGGCACGAGGCGGAAGCCTTCGAACACGAGATCGGCGCCTGAGCCGCCCCGACGATGCCCGAAGCCCCTCACCTCTCCCCGTCGCGGCAAGCCGAGCACGCGGCGCGTGACAAGCGGCTCGCCGAGGCCCTGCGGGAGAATCTGCGCCGGCGCAAGGAGCAGGCCCGTGCCAAGGGATTTAAACCGGAGAGCGAACCCGCGTCGGAAGAGCATCAGGGGAACCGCGCGAAGCCGCGGGGTTGAGCGGCGCGAGAGGGTCCAGTAAAAGCTTGCAGAGGGGAAACGGCCGATTATCGACGCGTCGTGTTTGTCTCAGGACACGCGCGTGGGAGCCGTAGGATGGACAAAATCGTGATCCGCGGGGGTTTGCCGCTATCGGGGACGATCCCGATCGCCGGCGCCAAGAACGCCGCGCTTCCGCTGATGGCCGCGAGCTTGCTGACCGACGAGACGCTGGTGCTCGGCAACCTGCCCGAGCTGGCCGACATCAAGACGATGGTGGATTTGCTGTCGCAGCACGGCGTGTCGGTCATGTCCCCTAGTGCGCCGGGCGGCGCGGAGCCGGTCCTCCCACCGCATGTGCTCGAATTGTCGGCGCGGCAGATCACCTCGACCACCGCGCCCTACGATCTGGTGCGCAAGATGCGCGCCTCGTTCCTCGTGCTGGGGCCGCTGGTCGCGCGCTGCGGCGAGGCGCGGGTGTCGCTGCCCGGCGGCGACGAGATCGGGGTGCGCCCGGTCGACCTGCACATCAAGGGGCTGCAGCGGCTCGGCGCCGAGGTTGAGCTGCAAGGCGGCTACATCGAAGCCCGCGCGCCGAACGGGCTGAAGGGCGCCGAGATCGCCTTTCCCAGCGTCTCGGTCGGCGCGACCGAACACCTGCTGATGGCGGCGGTGCTCGCCGAGGGCGAGAGCGTGCTGATCAACGCCGCGCGCGAGCCTGAGATCACCGACCTCGCCACCTGCCTCAACGCGATGGGCGCGCGGATCGAGGGCATCGGCAGCGACCGGTTGACGGTGCACGGCGTCTCGCGTCTGCACGGGGCGCGTCACACGGTGATCCCCGACCGCATCGAGACCGGCACCTATATCATGGCGGTGGCCGCGGCCGGCGGCGAGGTTCGCCTCGACGGCGCGCGTCTCGACCATATCGAGGCGGTCGTGCGCCTGCTCGAAACCGCCGATATCCGGATGCGCGAGGCCGATGGCGGCATCCTGGTGCGGCGCAGCACCGGCCGCATCGACGGGGTCGACGTGATGACCGAGCCCTATCCGGGCTTCCCCACCGACATGCAAGCGCAGATCATGGCGCTGATGACGATCGCCGACGGGGCCGCGATGATCACCGAGACGATCTTCGAGAACCGCTTCATGCACGTGCCCGAGCTGATGCGGCTGGGCGCCAACATCAATGTGCAGGGACCCTCGGCGCTGGTACGCGGGGTCAAGCGGCTGGCCGGCGCGCCAGTCATGGCGACCGATTTGCGCGCCTCGGTGTCGCTGGTCATCGCCGGCCTGATCGCCGAGGGCGAGACGGTGATCAACGGCGTCCATCATCTCGATCGCGGCTACGAGCGGCTCGAGGAAAAGCTCGCCGGCTGCGGCGCGCGCATCGAACGGGTGTGCGGTGGCGTCTGACGCATTGTTGAGGCTGCGCGCCGAGGACGCGGAAGATCTCGCCGTGATTTCGGCCGTCGTGCAGGACGCGCTGGTGTCGGTCAAGGATCTGACCTACGACCGCGCGGAGCGGCGCTTCACGCTGGTCGCCAATCGCTTTCGCTGGGAAGGACGGCGCGAGGACGCCAACGGAGCCACCTTCGAGCGGACGCTGTGCGCGGTGTCGTTCGCCGCGGTCGAGCGCGCGTCCTATCGCGGCTTCCGCCGGCGCGACGACGAGCGGATCCTGTCGTTGCTCGCGATCCGGATGGGCGACAAACCCGGGACGATCGATCTCGAGTTCTCCGGCGACGCGACGCTGCGGCTCGGCGTGTCGGCGATCCGCGCGTATGCGACCGATATGGGCGAAGCCTGGCCAACCGCCTGGCAGCCGGACCACAGCTCAGGCGACGACCCGCAATGAAAGCACCCCGCGTTGCCGACGACGAAAAGCTGATCATGGCGCTGCCGAACGGCCGCATCCTGGCCGAGGTCATGCCGCTGCTGCGCCGCATCGGCCTCGAGCCGGAGCCGGCCTTCGACGACCCGAAGGCGCGGCAATTGCGTTTCTCGACATCCGATCCGGGGCTGGACCTCATTCGCGTGCGCGCCTTCGACGCGGCGACTTTTGTCGCCTTCGGCGCGGCGCATATCGGTGTCGCCGGCAACGACGTGCTGATGGAATTTCACTATTCCGACATCTACGCGCCGCTCGACCTCAATATCGGCCATTGCCGGATGATGGTCGCGGCGCCGGCCGATTGGGTCGGGCAGGAAGACCCGCGAACCTGGAGCCACATCCGCGTCGCGAGCAAATATCCCGAAGTGGCCCGCCGCCATTTCGCCGCGCGCGGCGTCCAGGCCGAAGTCATCAACCTGCACGGCGCGGTCGAGCTGGCGCCGATCATCGGGCTCTGCCCGCACATCGTCGACCTGGTGCAGACCGGATCGACCTTGAAGGCCAATGGGCTGGTCGAGATCGAGCACATCGCCGACATCAGCTCTCGCCTGATCGTCAATCGGACGGCGCTGAAGACCCGGCCCGACGAGGTCGGCTACTGGATCGACGCGCTGCGCGAGGCGACCACGGCGGCGCTCCAGGAGGCGTCGGCGGCGGCGCCGGCGTAACACCGATGGCGATCACGCTCTCCACGCGCGATGCGGGCTTCGAGGCCGCTTTCGCCGCGCTGCTCGGAGCGAAGCGCGAGACCGATGCGGATGTCGACGCCGCGGTCGCCGCGATTATCGCCGATGTCCGCGAACGCGGCGACGCGGCGCTCGTCGACTACACCGCGCGGTTCGACCGGGTGACGCTGACGCCGGGGCAACTTCGCCTGTCGCCGCGGGAGATCGCCGAGGCCGCCGCCAAGGCGCCGCCCGAGACGGTCGCGGCGCTGCGCATCGCCGCCGAGCGGATCGAAAGCTTCCATCGCCGGCAATTGCCGCAATCGATCGATTACGTCGACGAGATCGGCGTGCGGCTGGGCATGCAGTGGCGCAAGCTGGCGAGCGCCGGGCTTTACGTGCCGGGCGGGACCGCCGCCTACCCGTCCTCGGTGCTGATGAACGCGATCCCGGCCAAGGTCGCCGGGGTCGACCGGCTGGTCATGGTGGTGCCGACGCCGGACGGGGTGCTCAACCCGCTGGTGATGGCGGCGGCGAGCCTGGTCGGGGTCGACGAGATCTACCGAATCGGCGGCGCCCAGGCGGTCGCGGCGCTGGCCTACGGCACGGAGGCGATCGCGTCGGTCGACAAGATCGTCGGCCCCGGCAACGCCTATGTCGCCGCCGCGAAGCGTCGCGTCTTCGGCCGCGTCGGCATCGACATGGTCGCCGGCCCGTCGGAGATCCTCGTGATCGCCGACAATCGCAACGACCCGGCCTGGATCGCCGCCGATCTGTTGTCGCAAGCCGAGCACGACGTTTCGGCGCAAGCGATCCTCGTCACCGACGATTCGGCGTTCGCCGCCGCGGTCGACAGCGCGGTGCGCCATCATCTGTCGCGCCTGCCGCGCGCGGCGATCGCCGGCGAAAGCTGGGACGCCAACGGCGCGATCCTCATCGTGCGCGACTGGGACGAGGCGGTCGGCCTGGTCGACCGCGTCGCGCCGGAGCATCTCGAGCTCGCGGTCGAAGAGCCGGAGCACCTCGCCCAGCGCATCCGCCATGCCGGCGCGATATTCCTCGGCCGCTACGCGCCAGAAGCCCTCGGCGACTACATTGCCGGCCCCAACCATGTGTTGCCGACCGCGCGCAGTGCGCGTTTCGCGTCGGGGCTCAGCGTCTTCGATTTCCTCAAGCGCACCACGTTTGTCGGCTGCGACGCCGAGGGGCTGGCGGCGCTCGCCCCGGCGGCGATCCGCCTCGCCGAGGCCGAAGGGCTCGACGCGCACGCGCTGTCGCTGTCGATTCGCTTGAATCGCTGAGCCCTTGGCGATGAACGCGCAACGCATCGCCGCGATCACGCTCGATGAGCGCAGCGTCGTGCGCCGCAGCCCCGAGATCGAGAGCGAGCGAGCCGCCGCGCTCTCCGACCTCCTGCAGCAGAACAGCTTCGCGCCGGCATCGGGCCTGGCGGGGCCGTTCGCGCTGCATCTCGCGATCGAGGAAAGCCGCCTGCTGATCGAGATCACCGGCGCCGACCAATCGAGCGAGACGATCCAGCTCGGCCTCGACGCGTTCCGCCGCATCGTCAAGGACTACTACGTCGTCTGCGAGAGCTATTACGACGCGGCGCGCCGCCAGAACCTAGCCCAGGTCGAGGCGATCGACGCCGGGCGGCGCGCGCTGCACAACGAAGGCGCGGAGCTGCTGATCGAGCGCCTCGCCGAAAAAATCGCGCTCGACCACGATACCGGCAGGCGGCTGTTCACGCTCATCTGCGTGCTGCATTTGCGGGCTTAATCGCCGGGTAGCGGGTTTTTCACTGCCGAGGCGAGGCGGAGAAAAGGGAACCCCGTGACGCAAAGGACGCGGAGGATACGCGAAGGACGCGATGGCTCCGGGGCGCGGCGAAGCGGTCTTAAGATCACAGTAAGACGGTGAGGCAATGAGGACTGCCGCCACTCTGAAGCCTCATTGTCTCACCATCTCGGTATAAATAATGGCGCTTCGCGCCGCGCATGATTTTCGTGTCCTTTGCGATATCTCCGCGTCCTTCGCGCTAAGATGTTTACTCGCGCCTCCGCGCTGGGCAGTGGCGCTTCCGCCTAAGCCGTTGATGATCTAGCCTCGCGCGATGCCGACACTGGTGCTTGCCTCCGCCTCGCCGCGCCGCCTCGATTTGCTGCGGCAGATCGGCATCGTGCCGGACCATGTCGACCCGGCGGAGATCGACGAAGCGCCGCTGCCGCGCGAGCTGCCGGCGGCGCATGTGATGCGCCTCGCCCGCGCCAAGGCCGAAGCGGCACGGCCGCGCCATCCCGACGCCTTCATCCTGGCGGCCGACACGGTGGTCGCGTGCGGCCGGCGCATCCTCGGCAAGCCCGAGGACGCGGCGGCGGCGCGCGCCTGTCTGACGCTGTTGTCCGGCCGCCGCCACCGGGTCTATGGCGTCGTCGCGGTGATCGACCCGCGGGGCCGGATCGCGACGCGCCGCGTCGTCAGCCAGGTCGCGTTCAAGCGGCTCAGCGACCGCGAGCTCGCCGCCTATCTCTCGACCGGCGAGTGGCGCGACAAGGCGGGCGGCTACGCGATCCAAGGCCACGCCGCGACGCTCGTCTCGTGGATGCAGGGCTCGTACTCGAACGTGGTCGGCCTGCCGCTGTTCGAGACGGCGCAGCTGCTCGCCGGCCTCGGCTATCCGATATGCCCGGCGAGCTGCTGATTTCCGCGGGCCCGGGCGAATGGCGCGCGGCCTGGGTCGAGGACGGCGAGGCGCATGAGCTTTATGTCGAGCGCGGCGACACCAAGCCGCCCGGCAGCCGCCATCTCGGCCGGGTGGTGCGGGTTGTGCCGGCACTGGAGGCGGCGCTGGTCGATATCGGCGACGAGCGGCCGGGCTTCCTGCCGCTGCGCGATGTGCCCGAGGGCGCGAAGGCGGAGGAAGGCGCGCGGCTGGTGGTCGAGGTGCGGCGCGAGGCTTGGGCCGACAAGGCGCCGCGCCTTACCGCGAAGATCGCGGCCGGCGAACTCACGGCCCTCGCCGAGCACGCGGCGCGGCTCGCCCCGCCGGTGCAGCTTTTCCCGGCGCCGGGGCTGGCCGCCGCGCTGGCCTTGCGATTGCCGGCAGCGCCCCAACGGATCGCCGCCGACGACACCACCATCCTCGCCGAGCTGCGCGCCGCGTTCCCCGACGCGGAGATCGCCCAGCGCCCCGCCGCCGACATGCCGGTCGATCTCGACGCGCTGTTCGACGCCGCCTTGTCGCCGAGCCTCGCGCTCGGCCACGGCGGCAGCGTGCACATCGAGGAGACGCGCACCGCGACGCTGATCGATGTCGATACCGGCACGCCCGCGACGGGCTCGGCCGCGCGCGCCGCTCTGGCCGCCAACCGGGCGGCGGCGCGGCTGATCGCGAAGGAGCTGCGGCGGCGCAATATCGGCGGCGCGGTGGTGATCGACTTTGTCGGGCTTGACCGCCGGGGGCATCGCGACGAGGTGCGCCAGGCGCTCGAGGCGGCGCTGGCGGACGATCCGGCGAAGCCGCAGCTGCTCGGCTGGACCCGGCTCGGCCATATCGAGCTGATGCGGCCGCGGCGCGGGCGCTCACTGGGCGATGCGATGCTCGAACCGGGCAGTCCGGCGCCGCAGCCGGTCGCGGCCGCGCACGAGGCGCTGCGCCGCCTGCTGCGCGAGGCTCGCGCCAACCCGGCGGCGAACTGGCGGCTCGGCGTTTCGCAAAAGGTCGAGGCGGCGCTGCGCGGTCCCGCCGCCGGCGCGCTCAAGGCGCTCGAAACCCGCCTCGGCCGCCGCATCGCGATCGAGACCGCGCCGGACCGCGCGGGTTTTGACATAGCGCCCGTGTGAACCCATATCGCCGCTATGACCAATGACGACCCCACCTTACCGCGCGTTGCTGCCTGTCCGCTCTGCGGCAAACCAGCGACGCAAGCGCATCGCCCGTTCTGCTCGGCCCGCTGCCGCAATGTCGATCTGAGCCGCTGGCTGCACGGCGTCTACCGCGTCGAGACCGAGGAAGGCCCGGAAGACGGCCGCGGCGAGGACGGGTAGAAGTGCCTATTTCCGCGCGAAAACTCGCCTGAGACGCCGCCAGCGCCGCACGTTCCGGGCCTCGGCCTCGCGCTGTGGACGGAAGGGGCAGGCGTCGCCGCAATCGTGGTTGCGACAATATCCGGTGCCCGGAACCCAAGCGCAAAGCTGCGCCCAGCACACTGCCTCGGGATCGCCGGCAAGGTCTTCCGCGCGCGAGCGCGGGCTCGCGGGACTGGTTGCGAAAGCGCCCATGGCACCCTCTTTAAACGATTATGATCTTAATAGAAGTAATTTAGCCGAGAATTGCTTCCAGTGCCAAGAGCTTTCCGCCCGCCAATTCAAATCGGCCCCATCGCGTAGATCACGATGCCGAGCAGCTCGGCCGGGTCGTCGTGGCGCGGCGTGTAGGTGATCGCCGCATCGCGCGGCGCCAGCGTCATCGCCCGCTCGGCGAGACCTGGCCGGCTCGGCGCAGCGCTTTGGATCAGCGCGTTGCGGGGGATCAGCCGGTTCCGCGTGCGGGTGATCAGCACCAGGTCGCCGACGATGTTGCGATCGAGGATGCCGTACAGGATTTCGTGGGTCTTGCGCGCGCCGTCCCGGCCCGACGGGTCGAGAAAGAAGCGGACCAACACCTTGGCGCCGACCGGCGCGGTCGGCTGGGACGTTGTCAGGCGGCGCACGAACAGGATCGCGCCAGGTTCGAAATCGAGGTCGGCGCTGTCGTCAAACACCTCGGCGGCGACACAGTTTTCGCCCTCGGCGAGCCGGTGTGGCCGCAGCCGCTCATGGGGCTCGGGCAGATCGTACTCGGCGGGGCGCGCTTCGGACTCGGCGGCGGCGACGGCGATGGCGAGCGGCACGGACATGCCCTGCGGGCCACCCAACAGATCGCCGACCGCGCAGCCCAACGGCTTCGACAGTTGCTCGGCGGTGTCCGCGTTGATCCGCTTGTCGCCGCGCTCCAGCGCGCCGTAATAAGCGCCGCTGATCCCGGCTGCCGCGGCGACGGCCTGCTGCGACAGCCCACGAGTACGGCGCAGCTCCCGCAGCCGGTTAGGGTAGCGGCGCTCGCCGATTAGTGTCGGGGGACGGCCGCGGCCGCGCATCTGCGGAATTCTCGCCAATTGTGTTTGATATCGATCATAGCGGTAGTGGGTTAGAAGGGATAATTACTTCTATTGAATAATAAATAGAATAATAAATAATTGACTGACCGCCTCGTCGCGACATTCGATCGCGTGCGTCGCGGCGCGGTTAGGCGTAGGTGTCACATCATGGTTGTGGCGCTGGCGGCGACGGAATACGGCGACGGCGAGCCGGTCGCGATCCTGCATGGGCTGTTCGGCTCGGGGCGGAATTGGGCGAGCATCGCGCAGCAGCTTGGCGCGCGGTATCGGGCGATCGCGTTCGACCTGCGCAATCACGGCACTTCGCCCTGGGCCGAGACGATAGACTACGCCGCGATGGCCGAGGATGTCCACGCCGCGATGCTGGCGCGCGGGCATCGCCGCTACACGCTCATCGGCCATAGCATGGGCGGCAAGGTGGCGATGGTCGCGGCGCTCGGCGACCCCGAGGCGGTGGAGCGGCTGGTCGTCGTCGACATCGCGCCGCTCGCCCGGCCGATCCCCTACCTCTCCTATGTGCGGGCGATGCGCGCGCTCGACCTTGGCGCCCTCTCCCGCCGGCGCGATGCCGATGCCCAGCTCGCCAGCGCGATACCCGACGCCGCGGAGCGCGCCTTTCTGCTGCAGAGCCTCGATTTCGGCGACGCTCCGCCGCGCTGGCGGCTCAACCTGGGGGCGCTCGAGGCGGCAATGTCCACCCTCGCCGGCTTTCCCGCATGGCCGCCTGGGACGGTCTATGACGGACCGACGCTGTTTATCGCGGGCGGGAGATCGGACGCCGTGCGGCCGGAGCATGAACCGGCGATACGGGCGCTCTTCCCGCGCGCCGCATTCACCCGCGTCGAGGATGCCGGCCATTGGGTCCACGCCGAACGCCCGGCCGAATTCCTCGCGCGGGTCGAGCCGTTTCTCGCCGGCTGAGCGCCGCTGGCCGAGCAGTTCGAGAATGCGTAGCGATGCGGATTGATTTCGCCCGCGTTTCGCGTTGACATGGGGAAAAACGCGTCAACATGCGCAAAGCTTGGGTCGCGTGGGGGCGCAGCGATTGCCCACACCGAGCGGGGTTGGAGGCTTATGTCGAGGATGGCGGCCTTCGCCGTGGCGCTCGCTGGGGCGCTGCTCGCGCTGCCCGGGACGGGCGGCGCCGCGAAAGCTGTCGTCCTGCAGCTAAGCGGCCCGGCGACCTTCGAATCCGCCGGCTATTACGCGGCGTTGTGGCAGGGGTTCTATCGCGAGGCCGGTCTCGACGTGACGATCCGGCCGGGCGGGCTCAAGGCGCAAGTCCCGATCGATCCGGTGCGCGAGGTGGCCGAGGGGCGCGCGCAATTCGGTATCGGCACGACGCAGCTCGTCATCCGCCGCGCCCAGGGTCTGCCGCTGTTGCTGGTGGCGCCGATCTTCCAGGCGAGCGGCGCGGCGGTCTATTACCGCGCCGACAGCGATTTCTCGTCGCCCGCGGCGCTGGTCAACGCGCGGCTCGGGCGGCTGGCGGCGAGCGACATCCTCGATATCGAACTGGCGACCGCGCTGCGCGCCGAGGGCATCGACCCCGCCACGACCAAATCGGTGACGCTTGGCGCCGACCAGATCGTCCCGGCGCTGGCCGACCATACGATCGACGCGGCGGTCGGCTCGGCGTGGACCCTGCCGTGGCAGGCGCATGAGCGCGGCATCGTCCTCAAATCGTTCAACCCGGCCAATTACCGCGTCGAGTATTACGGCGACAGCGTGTTCGCGCTGCAGCGCCTCGAGACGGCGGAGCCCGACACGGTGCGCAGCTTCCGCGCCGCCACGCTGAAGGGCTGGGAATACGCCCTGCGGCATCCCGACGACATGATCGCCCGGCTCATCGCCGACAAACCCGGCGAGCCGCCAATCGCGGACATCGCCGGGTTCGACCGCTACCAGGCCGACGTGGCGCGCCGGCTCGCGCGCTATCCCGACATCCCGCTCGGCTATTCCAACGCCGATCGCTGGACGCAGATCGAGGCCGGGATGCTCGGCGCCGGCGTGCTGGAGCGCAGCGCCGACCTGACCGGCTTTATCTACAACCCCGCCGCAGAAGCGTCGCGCCGCGGCGGCCTTGGCGGGCTGATCGCCAGCGTCGCGGCGATCCTCGGCGCGGCCGCGGTTCTGGCAGCGGCGGCATGGTACGGGCCCGGCGTCGCGCGGAAGCTCCGGCAGCGCCTGCCGCGACGTGAGCGGGCCGTCACCGCGCCAGCGGAGCGCGTCGAGCCGCCGCCCGTGCCGGACATCGCCGTGCGCCGCGCCCGGCCGCGCCTGCCGCCGCTACCGCCTCCCCCGCCGCCGTTGCCGCCGCCCACCGATCTCAATGCCGTGCTGGCGCCGCTCGAACGCCGCGTCCGCCAGAATGTGCGCGGCAAGGTGCGCTGCCGGTTCTCGCTGCTGACCGAATTATGGCGCTGCCGCACCGAAGGCGGCCCGGTCGCCGCGACCGTCATCGATCTCGTCGGCGCGGCGACGGCGGCGATGGCGGCGGACGGCACGCTGATTGTCGGAACGCGCAACTTCGCCTTCGACGACGCCAATATCGCCGATTATCCCGGCGCCCGCATCGGCGAGTTCGCGCGGATCACGGTGCGCGACAGCGGACCCGGACTCTCCGACCCCGAGCTCGAACAGATCCTAGACGCCGAGCGGACGGCGCGCCCGGCGGTCGCCAAGGCGGCGGCGGTGATGGAGCGGCTCGGCGGCTTTATCCGCGTCGAAAGCGCTGAGGACGTCGGCACCGCCGTGCATCTCTATTTCGCGCGGGTCGACGACGCGGCGGCAGTCCCGGAAGCCGCGCCGACCGCGCAAGTCGCGGAGTAGGTAATGTCATGGGTCTCGCGGGGAAACCCGAGTCCGCGAGGCGCCGCTTCCCGTCGTTCGCTGAACCGCTAAGCAGAAGTTCGTTGCGCGTGGAGTGATTGACCGCACGCGTACACAACCATACGAAACATCGAAATGAAAAGTGAGTCGGGCGGCCCCTTCTTGCCCCGACGGTCCCCTAGCCGATCCCTATATAGAGCCGCGCCTCAAAAACTTGGCCCTGCGCCTCAAGCGACATGCGCTTCCGCGACCGCAAATGCTTCGCTCCTGCCTTGCATTTCTGTCGGCAGCCTCACAGTCACGGTTGTGCCCTTGCCGCACTCGCTCTCGATCGCAAGAGTTCCGCCGTGCAGCTCGACCAGCGCCTTGGTGAGCGGCAGGCCGAGCCCGGTGCCCTCGTAACGACGCGCCAACCTGCCGTCGACCTGGCCAAAGGGCGCCATTGCGATCGGGATGTCTTCGGGTGACATCCCGATCCCGGTATCCGCGACAGACAACATTACCCAACCGTGCTCGCCCGCCCGCACGTCGATGGCGACAGCGCCGCCCGGCTCGGTGAACTTCATCGCGTTCGACAGCAGGTTGAGCAGAATTTGCCGCAGCTTCACCGGATCCCCCTGAATTGCCAGAGGCCCATCGGGCAACGCGAGCGACAGGCTCAGCTCGGCGCGATCGCATTGGTCGCGCATGATCTTCGCGCAGGTGCCGACGATCTCCGCGACATCGAGCGCCTCTGCGGCTAGCTCCAGCTTGCCGGTCTCGCTCTTGGTGAAATCGAGCACATTGTTGATAACGGTCAGCAGATGGTCTCCGCTCTTATAAATATCTTGCGCATATTCGACGTATCTCGGGTTACCGAGCTGACCGAACATTTCGCCAGTAAGAATTTCGGCAAATCCGATGATCGCGTTAAGCGGAGTCCGTAACTCGTGGCTCATATTGGCGAGGAAAGTGCTTTTAGCCGCGCTTGCCGTCTCGGCCATCCGCCGCGCTTCCTTAAGGTGCGCCTCCCGTTCCTTGATCTCCGTGTAGTCGCTGATCACCAGGAAGAAACCGCCTTCGTCGGTGTTGCTGCAGCTGACCCGCAGCCAGCGGCCATCGGCCAGCCGGAATTCGCTGCCGGCGGACAACAATTCACGTTCGATACCCGTCGGCTCGTCGGTGCTCTCCTCATCCAAATCGGTCGTCGTCACCAGCTCGCTTAGCTGATCGAATGCCTCGTCAAAGGCCATATCGGGCTCCAGCCGCGAAGCCAACGTCGGAAAAAACGCCCTGAGCTGGCTGTTGGCGAGGACGATCCGATGTGACCCATCCACCAATATAATGGCCTCGTGCGACGTCTCCAGTGCCTCGACCAGCCGATGTTGCGCCGAGCGTCGCTGCGCCTTCTCGCGCTCCACCATGACGCGGATGTTCTCCTGCATCACGCTCATCGAGCGCAGCAGGGTGCCGGTCTCATCGGCGCCGCCGGAGGGAATCGGCGTATCGAGCTCTCCGCCGGAAATGCGGTTGGCGACAGACGCGGCGGCCAGCAGCGGCCGGATGATGCGCCGTCCCAGCAACAGGGTGATTAACACTGACAGGAGCAGCGCGAATATTGTCCCGCAGGTGCTGGTATAGGCAAAATTGGCCATCTCGGTGACCGCGCGGCGCCGGTCGATGAAGCTGCTGTCGGCGGTCAGCTCGATCAGCATGTCGAGCCGATCGACCATCCTCTCCGCGACCGCCGTCCGTTCGGCATCCGCCGCAGGGTCCACCCTGAGCTTGTTCCATTTTTCGCTCAAGGCGCGAATCTCGGCGATGACTGGTTGCTCTCCTTTCGAGCTCGAGCGTTCTTCGGCAACGGTCAAGTCTTCGGAAAAGCTCTTGAATAGCTGATCGAGTCGGGCGTCCAGCTGGGCTCGCTCCGCCGGCGGCGCGAGCCGGCTGCGCAGCAGCTCATTTTCCATGCGAACAAAATCGAGGCCGGCGGCGCGGGCATAGCTGACCGCCATCAACGCTCCGTCATAAGTATTCGTAACGAAGCTGCGCGCCGCCAACAGGACGAAGAGGCTATATCCGCCGACGGCGGCCGTAATGAGGCCCATCGCCACGAAGGCGATGAAGATCATCAAACTGATCGAGGCTTTGATCCGCACCGGCATCGCCGAGCTTTCCACAATCCTCGCATCGGCGCATCCCGTTGCGATGGATACGACCCTGCCAAGATCAATCAAACGATAGCCGATTTAAGATGCGGTTAAGCCAACCAGAAGTCGGCTATCCGCCCCTTGAGCACGGCCGGGGGATCCGCTGACCGCTCAACTTGCGTTCGCCACAATAATCGGCATTCTCGACATACAGGCCAAGGCATCGGACGGCGGCGGAGCACAATGAAGAGACGTCATTTACGCTGGCCGCGGACGAGCGTCGTGATGGCGACGGTCTTCTTGATACTCGCGACGGCGGCCTTTGCGGCCGCGGTTCATCGCGTGGTTCAGCAGGGCCGGGCTTTCTCGGTGCCTGACATCGCTCTCACCCGCGGCGACCGAATACAGTTCAGCAACGAGGACGAATTCATCCATCAGATCTACGTCGATTCGACCGAGATGAGCTTCGATTCGGCGGAGCAGTCGCCAGGTGAGGTCGTCGAGATCACGTTCCCGCGCAGCGGCACCTTTCCGGTGCGTTGCCACATCCATCCCAAAATGCTGCTTACGGTTCACGTCCAGTAAGGCTGCAGCTGTCGAGGCGGGCCCGTCGCACCCTATCGGGTGACGATGTCGTGATACATCGGGGCGAGGATCGCCAGGAGGCGGTTCTGGGTCCAGAATGGAACGTCCGCACGGTCCATTGCAATCTGCAAATCCTCGACCAGGGCGTTGAAATCGAGGGTCGCGAGGTGAAGGCCCTTGTGCGCCGCGTGCATGTCGCGGCCAGTGTATTTGCAGGGACCGCCGGTAAGCGCGCAGATCTGCAGCACGATGCGGTTGTGCAGCCAGTCGATGTTGATGTTGTCGAAATCCTTGGCGATGCGGGGATCCTTGACGGCGATCGCCAGCATCTCGCCGACAAATTGGCTGACACGCGCGTCGCCGCCGAGATCGTCGTAAAGCGTGTCGGCGAGCGCGGCCGTCCGCGGCAACAGCGCCGCTGCGGCGAGGAGAAGGACGAATAGAGGCGCTCGGCTAAGCGGCAGCATCATCGCGCACCTCAAAATCCTATTTGCGCGGACAAATAGATGCCGCGCTGCCTCGGCTGACCGGCGATGCTGCCGAGATCGACAGCCGCGACGGTCAGTGACAGGTTGCGCGTCGGGAACAAGGCAACGAAAGCGTCCACCCAGCGGTTCTGCTCCGCAAAGCTCAGATTGTTCGGCTGGCCACGATACTCGACGCCAATTGCCAACTTGCGCGTCAGCAAAACGGCAGCCGAACCTTCAAACTCGGTATGATAGTCATCGCTGCGGTCGCCGCCAAACCCGAGGATCCCCAGCTGATTGGCCTTAGTCTCTCGTACGGTGGCGTCAAGCAGCAGGCTCTCGGCGAGGAACAGCTTGGTGGCCGCCGCGTAGAAATCCACGCCGTCGGCTGATTTGGCGCCGATGGCATGGATGATCGTCGAATTGTCGTTGACCTTGTATTGAGTGCCGAGCGCCACCTGCGGCATCCAGCTGTCCTGATCGTAGACCGCATCGCCCGCTATCCTGAGCTTGGCGCCGAAGACATCCTCATTGAAGGTATAACCGTTGCCGAGGCCCAGCTTGGCGCCGGTCGAACGGGTGTCGAAGATTTCACGCGCATATGAAATCTCGAACCGGTCATAGAAGCCGATCGCGGCGCCGGTAGAATGCAGCGTGAAGCTCGGCGTGTTGACGAAAGTGTAATGGACATTGCCGCCGATCGCATCGCGCGTCTCATAGCCGGAAATGACCGCCCACGGCGTCAGTCCACCACCGCCTGCGCCCTCGATCTGAGATACGCCGGACGTCGCAAGCAGCTTCCCGCTATCGACGAGATCGCTCTCGGATACCGGCTCCCCAGCCAAGGCCGGCGTAGCCAGGGATACCAGCGTCGCTGCTGTCGCCGCCCACTTGCGCATTCCATCCTCCGACCAGCGAAAGGCTGACGCGCCGGCTTATTTCCGTCAAGCTTGCGCAACCTACCGGCGTAACCCATTGCTGCGACGGGATATGACCGGGATGCGAAAGCTCCGGCACTAAAATAGTTGCTGCGCGATTCGCTTAGCGGATTCCATCAACGGTATATCCGCCGCGGCGACTTGTGATAGAGCGCCACAATGTCCGGAATGGCCGAAATGCGGCATATGCGGCCAGCCGCCCAGGGACGGCGAGCAGAAATTCGAACTAGATCGCTACTCGTTTTCCGCCGCGACGTTGCGCAGGTAGGCGCCGTAGCCGTTCTTGTCGAAGCGGGCGGCCTGGCGCAGCAGATCCTCGGTGGCGATGTAGCCCTTGCGCCAGGCGATCTCCTCGAGGCAGGCGATCTTCCATCCCTGGCGGTTTTCGATGGTCCGCACGAACTCGGCCGCCTCGAGCAGCGAATCGTGGGTGCCGGTATCGAACCAGGCATAGCCACGGCCGAGCTTTTGCACTTCCAGCTCGTGCGCCGCGAGATAGGCGCGGTTGACATCGGTGATCTCGATCTCGCCGCGCGCCGACGGCCGCACCGCGGCGGCGATGTCGAGCACCTTGTTGTCATAGAAATAAAGCCCGGTGACCGCCCAGTTGGAGCGCGGCCGCGCCGGCTTCTCCTCGATGCTGGTCGCCCGGCCGGCGTGGTCGAAGGCGACGATGCCGTAGCGCTGGGGATCGGTGACCTGATAGGCGAAGACCGTGGCGCCGGTCTCGCGTTGCGCCGCCGCCTCCAGCGCCGCCCCGAGCCCCGCGCCGTAGAGCATGTTGTCGCCGAGCACGAGCGCGACCCGGTCGTCGCCGACAAACTCGCGGCCGACGATAAAGGCATCGGCGAGGCCGCGCGGCTCGGCCTGCACGGCATAGCTGATCGAGATGCCCCAGGCGGCGCCGTCGCCGAGCACGATGCGGAAATGCGCCTGGTCGTGCGGCGTGGTGACGACCAGAATGTCGCGGATGCCGGCCAGCATCAGGATCGACAGCGGGTAATAAATGAGCGGCTTGTCGTAGACCGGCAGCAACTGCTTGCTGATCGCCAGCGTGATCGGGTAGAGCCGCGTGCCGAGCCCGCCGGCGAGGACGATGCCTTTCATCACAGCGCGCCTTCCGCCACGGCCGGCTCGGGCAGCGCGGCGACGATCTCGTTGAGGCAGCCCGACAAGGATTCCTGCCACGGCGGCGCGATGATGCCGTAGACGCGCGCGATCTTGCCGCAATCGAGACGCGAGTTGCGCGGCCGCGGCGCCGGGGTCGGGTAGGCCTCGCTGGCGATCGGCTCGACGGCGCGCGGCGTCTGGAGCCCGCGCTCAGCGGCGCCGGCGAAGATCGCGCGGGCGAAACCGTGCCAGCTCGTCGTGCCGCCGCCGCAGAAATGGAATGTGCCGAAACCGTCTTCGCGTCCGCCCGCGAGCGCGGCGCAGATCGCGATCGTCGCGGCGGCGATGTCGGCGGCGGCGGTCGGCGAGCCGCGCTGGTCGTCGACGATGCCAAGCCGGTCGCGCTCGGCGCCGAGCCGCAGCATCGTCTTGACGAAATTGTGGCCGACGGGGCTGTAGACCCACGAGGTCCGCAGGATGACGTGTCGGTCGAGCCGCGCGCCGATGGCCGAGTCGCCTTCCGCCTTGCTCGCGCCATAGACCGATAGCGGGCAGACGGGGTCGTCCTCGACATAGGCGCCGGGCTGGGCGCCGTCGAAGACATAATCGGTCGAATAATGGATCAACGCGGCGCCGATCTCGCGGCAGGTGTCGGCGAGCACAGCCGGCCCGTCGCGATTGACCGCGAACGCCGTGTCGCGATCCGCTTCCGCCGCGTCGACCGCGGTGTAGGCGGCGGCGTTGACGACAAGGCTCGGGCGCATCGACAGGACGACATCGCGCGCCTCGTCCAGCCGGGCGAGATCGATCTGCGGCCGCTCGAGGAATTCGACCACGAAACCCGCCGGCCACGCGGCGCGGCGCAACTCGTGAGCGACCTGACCGGTGCGCCCGACGACAAGGATTTTGCTGCTCATGCCCGCAATCTGCCCCACGGGACTTACCATAGCATAAATGCCGGCGATCCCCCCGCGGCGCGGTGCTCAGTAGCCGCGCGCCCGGTCGACGATGTTGAGCAGGCTCTCGCCGGCGCGCAGGCGGCGGATGTTCTCGACGACATCGCGCGCCGCGATCTCGGGCACCGCGATCGAGCCGATATGCGGCACCACCAGCACTTGGTCCATCCCCCAGAATTTGTGCGTCGCCGGCAGCGGCTCGGTCTCGAACACATCGATGGTCGCCTCGGCGATCTGGCCGTCCTCGAGCGCCGCCAGCAGCGCCGCCTCGTCGACCGTGCCCCCGCGCCCGCAATTGATCAGCTTGGCGCCGCGCGGCAACCGGTAGAGCGCGTCGCGGTCGACGATGTGGCGCGTCTCGCTTGTCAGCGGCAGCAGCACGACGAGGATCTCGGTGCGGGCGAGGAAGGCGCTAAGCTCGGCCGCGCCGTGGAACGTCTCGATGCCGTCGATCGCGCGCGGCGAGCGGCTCCAGCCGGCCACCGGAAACCCGATCGACGCGAGCATCCGCGCCGCCGCGCCACCCAGCATCCCGATCCCCATCACGCCGACCGGGCAGTCGTAGGAGGCGCGCGGCAGCTCATATTCCCAACGCCGCTCGCGCTGCTGGCGCTCGTAGCGGGCGATGCCGCGATAATGGCGCAGCACGGCGAAGGTCACGAACTGCGCCATCATCCGCGCCATCACCTCGTCGCCGAGCCGGGCGACCGGGATGTGTGGCGGGATCGTCGCGTCGGCGAGGATCGGGTCGACACCGGCGCCGAGATTGGTGATCAGCCGGAGGTTCGGCAGCGACGCCAATTCGCCCGGCGGCGCCTTCCACACCAGCGCGGTCTCGATGTCCGCCGGGTCGCCGAGCTCGGGCGAGACCCGGACGTCGAGCTCCGGCATCGCCGCTTTCAGCGCTGCCGACCACGCCACCGGATCGTCGAGGCGGCTGGAGAACAACAGAGCGCCGGGCATCGCATCCCCCTGATGAAAGTGCGCGATTTTCGTCCCATCAACCCGAGCGATGCAATCTTGCTCAGAGCGAGGCGATTTAATATGTATATCCCCATTGGATATACAGGAGGCGGGCCGATGACCAAATCGACCGTTTTTACCAGCAACCGCAGTCAGGCGGTGCGCCTTCCCAAGGCTGTCGCCTTCCCCGAAGACGTACATCAGGTCGAAATTCTCAAGATCGGCAAGGCACGGCTGATCACACCGGCCGGCCACCGGTGGGATGAATACTTCGATGGACCGCGCGCCAGCGAAGATTTCATGACTGAACGCGATCAAGGCGTCGCGGAGGAGCGCGAGCCGCTTTGATGCTGCAGTACATGTTGGATACAAACATTTGTATCTACATCATGCGAAACCATCCGCTCGGGATACTCGATCGGTTCAACGAACTTGCCGAGCAACTTTGTATTTCGAGCATTACGCTGGGCGAGCTGCATTACGGGCTGGAGAAGTCGGCGCGCCGACAGCAAAATCTCGGTGACCTCGTCCGGTTTACGGCCCGCCTCGATATATTGCCTTTCACTGCGGAAGCGGCCGCGCATTACGGCCAGCTTCGCAGCGAACTTGAGCGCGCCGGCCGCCCGGTCGGTCCTTATGACATGCTGATAGGCGCCCACGCGCGCAGCGAGGGGTTGATCGTCGTCACCAATAATATCCGCGAATTCGCGCGAATGCCGGGTTTGCGAGTCGAAAACTGGGTCGCGGGCGCGTGATCCTGACCCCGATCCCGCGCGCCGAACTCAACGCCGCGCTCGACCGCTTCGCGGCGCGGCTGACGGAGCCCGGCGCGCGCGACGCGCTCGCGCTGATCCGCGCCACCTCGCCGGATCGCGCCGCGGGCGCGGCGGCGGCGCGGGATCGGCTGGCGGCGCTGGATTTCGCGCGGCGGCACGGCATAGCGGTCCATCCGGTGGGCGCGGACTGCGCTCATAATTGGGACGGCGCCGCGCTCGACGGCGCGACCGAGGCCTATGTGATCCTGCACGAGGTCGCGCATTACCTGCTGGCGCCCCCCGAGCGCCGCGCGCTGCCCGATTTCGGGCTCGGCCCCGGCCCCGACACGCGCGACCGCGCCGGCGCGGAGCGCGTCGCCGCGCTGCCGGTCGTCGAGCGCGAGTCTGACGAGGCGGCGGCGTCGCTGCTCGGCATTTTGTGGGAAGCCGAACTCGGCCAGCCGGCGCTCGCCTCGTTTCTCGACCAGAACTGGCTCGAAGGGCTGGAGCGCTCGGCGGCGGCGCATTTCGCCGCGGTGGTGCAACGGGCCGAGAATTTGTGGAGCAAATGATGAACCGCATCGACCTCGAAGGCCGTGTCGCGATCGTCACCGGCGCGGCGCGCGGCATCGGCCGGGCGATCGCCGACCGGCTCGCCGCGTCGGGCGCGAAGGTCGCGATCTGGGATATCGACGCGCCGGCCGCGAAGGCTACCGCCGCGGAAATCCCCGCTGCCGTCGCCTTTGCCGTCGACGTCACCGACCCGGCCTCGATCGACGCGGCGCTCGCCGCCACCGAGGCGCGGCTCGGCGTCCCCGACATCCTCGTCAACAATGCCGGGATCACCGGGCCGAACCATCCGCTCGACCAGTATCCGATAGAGGCTTGGCGCCGGGTGATCGAGCTCGATTTGATGGGAGTGTTCTATTGCTGCCGGGCGGTGGTTCCGGTCATGCGGCGGCTCGATCGCGGGCGGATCGTCAACATCGCCTCGATCGCCGGCAAGGAAGGCAACCCCAACGCCTCGGCCTATTCGGCGGCGAAGGCCGGGGTGATCGGGCTGACCAAATCGCTGGGCAAGGAGCTGGCCGAGACCGGGATCCGGGTCAACGCGGCCGCTCCCGCCGCGGCCAAGACCGACATCTTCGCGCAGATGAGCGAGGCGCAGATCGCCTACATGCTGTCGAAAATCCCGATGGGCCGTTTCGTGTTGGTCGAGGAGATCGCCGGGCTGGTGACGTGGCTGTGCTCGGACGAATGCAGCTTCGCTACCGGCGCGGTGTTCGATATCTCCGGCGGCCGGGCGACGTATTGAGCCAATTCTCAAATTATCATCCCGGCGAAAGCCGGGACCCACTGTTCGGCGCCAGAGACAATTGAAGAGTGGGTCCCGGCTTTCGCCGGGATGGAGTGGTGAAAGCTAGGCTGCCTCGGCCCTTCCGATCGCGGCGGCGCGCTCGGCGAGGCGGCGGATGCGCGGCCAGTCGCCGGCAGCGACCGCGTCGCGCGGCGCCATCCACGAGCCGCCGACCAACGGCACGTTGGGCAGCGCGAGATATTCGGCGGCCGAGCGCTCCTCGATCCCGCCGGTCGGGCAGAACGCGATGCCGGCGAAGACCGGCGCCAACGCGCGCAGCAGCGCGACGCCGCCCAGCGCCTCAGCCGGGAAAAGCTTCATGACGCAAATCCCGAGCGCGCGCGCCGCCATGATCTCGGACGGGGTCGCGACACCCGGCAGATACGGCAATTCGGTCGCGAGCGCCGCGCCGGCCAATTCCGGCGTCGTTCCCGGGCTGACCAGAAACCGCGCGCCGGCGTTCACCGCGGCGGCGACATCTGCGGCGCGCAGCAAGGTGCCGGCGCCCACCGTGACCTGCGGCAGCTCGGCCGCGATCGCGGCTATCGCGGCGGCCGCCGCCTCGGTGCGGAACGTCACCTCGATGACGCGCAGCCCGCCCTCGCACAGCGCGCGGGCGAGCGGAACCGCGTCACGCGCGCGCTCGATCGACAGAACCGGGATGACTGAAGCGCCACGAAACAGCGGATGCATCGGAGTGTCCTCCTGCCGCGAACGCATTGATTTATGCTACGCCAGTTGCAACGCCGCCGCAGCCTTATCGCTCCCCACCGCGCGGGACGGGCATCGCGGGGACGTCGTCGCGGCGCCAATGCCGGCCGCGCGCCGAATCGCCGAGCGACTCAGCCGCGTTTGCCGAGCGCTGCGGCGCGCCAGAGCTCCCAGGCGCGGGTCAGGACGCCGGCATTGGTGGCCATCGAGGCGGCGGCCTCGCCCTCGCTCAGATAGGTCACGCGGCCGTCGCCAAGGCGCAGCGCGTCGGTTTGCAGCCGAGCATTGGCCTCGGTGTAGATCGCGCGGAACACCACCTCGGGCAGCGAGCGACCGACCACGACATTGCCGTGACCGCGCATCAGCGCGACCGTCGCGTCGCCGATTCTGTGCGCCAGCGCGGCGCCGAGCGCCGGCGTGCGGATCAGCATGTCGGTCGCGTCGCCGCCGGTGTCGCGGATTTCGAAGACCGGCACGTCGCGGCCGAGGAACGAGCTCATGTGGTAGATCGACCGCAGCTTGGCGTCGGTCACGCCGAACGGGATCACCGCCGGCGAATGGCTATGGACAACGGCCTGCACCTGCGGCAGCGCCTTGTAGATCTCGCTGTGGATGAAGCGCTCGACATAGGCGGTGCGGCGGTCGTCGCCGAGCGGCTCGCCGTCGAGGCCGAATTCCATGATGTCGGCGGCGGCGACGAGGCCAGGCGCCATGCTGCGCGCCAGCAAAAAGACGCCAGCGGCGGTATCGTGACGCACGCTGACATGACCGAACCCGTCGACCACGCCCTCGTTCGACAGGATGCGGTTCGCGGCCACCAGATCGTCGATCAGCGCCGGGTCCGCCGGCCGGTGTTTCGTTGTCGGCATTCTTTCCTCCCGCGCCATTTTCCGCCGATGGCGGCATGATTTCCAGTCTGGCGATTGACATTGCCGGGCGGCGGGCGATGTGATCGGTATCAAGCGCGGCCGGGCCTCCGCCCGGGGTTTATCAAAGTTGGGTCGCGCCTCCGCGCGGCCCGTGGCGGCGCGAAGCGCGATATCAAGGAGGTCTTCGTGGAAAAACGCAGGCTCGGCAAGACCGGTCTCGATGTCTCGCTGCTCGGTTTCGGCTGCGGCGCGGTCGGCGGGCTGATGGTGGGCGGCGCGCCGGCCGATCAGGAGCTCGCCGTCGCCCGCGCGCTGGAGCTCGGCATCAATTATTTCGACACCGCCGCGCAATATGGCAATGGCCGCTCGGAAGAGAATCTCGGGCGCGTGCTCAAGGTGCTGAAGCCCGATGTGTATGTCGGGACCAAGGTGCGGCTGCCGCCGACCGAGCCCGGCCAGATCGGCGCCGCGATCGCCGCCGCGCTCGAAGCGAGCCTCGCCCGGCTGCAGCTCGAGCGGGTCGATCTCTACCAGTTCCACAACGCGATCGTCGGCAGCACCGGGGGCGGCAATTTCGCGGTCGAGAGCATGCTGGAAGAGGTCGTGCCGGCGTTCGAGCAGCTGGTTCAACAAGGCAAGATCGGCCATTACGGGATCACCGCGGTCGGCGACACCGCGTCGCTGCTGCGGGTCGTCGACGCGCGGGCCTTCGAGACCGCGCAGGTCAGCTTCAACCTCTTGAACCCGAGCCCCGGCGCGGCCGTGCCGGCGAGCTTCCCGGCGCAGGATTACGGCGACCTCCTGACCCACACCAAGGCCGCCAATATGGGCGTCATCAACATCCGCGTGCTGGCTGGCGGCGCGCTCAGCGGCAGCGCGGAACGCCACGCGCTCGCGTCGCCCCCGCCCGAGCCGATCGGCTCCGGCAGCAGCTACATGACCGATGTCGAGCGCGCCCGGCGCTTCATGCCGCTAGTGCGCGAGGGCCATGCCGACAGCCTGATCGAGGCGGCGCTGCGCTATGTGATCGCCTCGGACGCGGTCTCGACCGTGCTGATCGGCATCGCGACGCTCGAACAGTTCGAAATCGCGGCGCGGTCGATCAACAAGGGGCCGCTTTCCGCGGGCGCACTGGCGCGGGTCGCGGAGATCCAGAGCGGGTTTACCGGCGAGGTGCGGTAGAGCTGATTGATTGAGTCGCCTTGGCCGGGCTTGACCCGGCCATCCACGAATAGCTTCCGGTTATTCGTGGACCCCCGGGTCAAGCCCGGAGGAGGCGAGATTTTAATTGTCACGATACGAGAGGGCGCGATCCATGGAGATCATCCCGACCGGCGAAACCCTCGGCGCGACGGTCGCGGGCGTCGATCTCAATAAAGAGATCGGCGAGCGGACATTCGGCGACATCCTGCGCGCGCTCGGCGACCACGGGGTGCTGCGGTTTCCGGGGCAGAGCCTCGACCCGGCGCGGCAGATGGCGTTTTCCGCGCGGTTCGGGTCGCTGGAGATCAATGTCGCGGGCGCGTTCCAGGAGCCCGGCCATCCCGAGATCATGATCCTGTCGAACATGACCGAGCCCAACGGGCGGCCGATCGGCGCGAAGGACGCCGGGCAGGATTGGCACACCGACATGTCGTACAGCGAGACGATCGCGTTCGCCAACGTGCTCTACGCGCTGAAGGTGCCGCGGCGCGACGGGCGGCCGCTCGGCGGCACCGAGTTCGCCAGCATGCACGCCGCCTATGACGGCCTCTCCGACGATCTCAAGACGCGGCTTGACGGCATGACCGTGCTGCACGATTTCAACAAATTCTGGGACATGA
>Ga0182024_10002209_pt1 | contig 48797 bp, 38 predicted proteins | sample P32metaG_FD_120480 | JGI IMG/M metagenome (GOLD analysis project Ga0182024, IMG submission 120480) | Permafrost microbial communities from Stordalen Mire, Sweden - P3-2 metaG (Illumina Assembly) | ecosystem: Environmental > Terrestrial > Soil > Wetlands > Permafrost | place: Sweden: Stordalen...
CTGCTGGGACATCTCGGTATTCGGCGTGTAGTCCACGCTCGTTGCGTAAATATCCAGCGCCTTCTGGTAGAAGCGCCGTTCCGAGGAGCGGATGTCCCGGATACGCTCCAGCAACTCGTCGAAATAATCCTTCTGCCCCTTGCCCGGCGGTTTTTTGAGCCGCTCGTCATCCATCGTGAAACCCTTGACCAAATACTCGCTCAAGCGTGCCGTTGCCCACTGGCGGAATTGCGTCCCGCGATGGCTGCGCACGCGGTAGCCGATGGCGAGGATGGCTTCCAGGCGGTAGTGGCGTAGGCTGCGCGACACCGGGCGCGCGCCTTCCTGGCGAACTTGTAAGTAATCCTTACAAGTTGCCGTCTCGGACAGCTCCCCCTCGGCGAAGATGGCCTTCAGGTGCAAGGTCACGTTCTGCGGCGTCGTCTGGAACAGCTCCGCAATCTGCGCCTGCGTGAGCCAGATCGTTTCGTCCTCGAACCGGCATTGGATGCGCGTGCGGCCGTCCTCCGTCTGATAGAGGATCATGCTGGATGGCGACGGTTCGTTGTCTGGCATGGCGCGTTCCTAAATCTGGCCGGTGAAGGCTTGGTGTAACAGCGACTTCTTCAACGCCTCCAGCGCGGCGAGTTTGCGCTCGTAGAGGGATTCGAGGCGTTGGGTTTCTTCATGAAGGCCATCGAGCTTTGCAGCCAGCTCCCTTTGCTTTTTCACAATGGGGAGCCAAACCCTAAATTCAAATAGGTGCTCTCGATTGACCTTCGGCATTCCAGCGCGAGCCGAACCTTGAATCGCATACTCGGTGAAACGTTTGCTTAACAACAGGTGGAAAAGATAATCACGCGTAATCTCGTTGTGCAACGGTGCGAGCGGATACATGTCTGCGCTACACAAGCCATTAAAGTCAGGACGACCCACTTTCATGAGATAAGGACGAATCTTGCTGTAGAGCACCATTGATTCGTCGAAGAGAAACTTGCCAGAAATCAAGCCTTCTTCCCGCGCTGTCTTGAGTTCCACAAAAACACCGGTTTGTGATTCGATGTTTCCTGCTCCAACGTGGATCAAATCGAGGAACTCTTCTTTGCGAGGATCAATCAGTTTTGAGGTGATCGCGCAGACTTCGCTTAACTTCTTCTGCTCCCACCCCGGTCCTTGGTGGGTAAAAACGGAGTGGAGATAGCTTTCGAAGAGATCTCGGGCATTTTGGAGGTTCCTTTCGGCATTGGCTTTGGCAGTGGCGAGGCCCTCAAACGCTTCGTCTAGGATGTCGACGATCCGCTGCTGTTCGCGAAACGATGGATGGCAGATATGAAATGCCTTTGCTTCGGGGAAATAGATCGTCTGATGAACGGACCCACTCGCGAACCGAAGGAGGTCTTCGTCCTCGGCGATGAAAAGGTATTTCAGGAAGTTATGATCGAGGTGCTTTGAGCAAACCCAATTCACAAAGTCCTGACTGGTTGCCATCGGGCGACCCATCACGACCACATATCCGACCGAGGCAGTTCGCGAGAGACAGACGGTATTCTCGGGGAGGACTCGCGCCGATGAGTTCTCTATGCCGATCGGATTTGTCTTTTCCTCGGTATCCTCAATGTGCCGACCATCGTTGGCTCTTGCATCCTGGATTCCGATCCACGGAATAGTTCCTCCCCAGTATTCAGGATGCCTTCGGCTCGGCGTGTGTCCCGATTCCAATCGTGCGAGATCAGTTAATGGAGACCATTGCCAGCCTTCCGGTGCCGACGTCGATGGCATGCCCACGGCTAGCGCGAGCTTTGGCGGAATATGCCGAGTTGTGGCATTGCGCCCGCCAGTCTCCGTTACACGTGAGGCAACACTTATCACAGTAGCATTTTGATGTTGCCGAGCACCTCTGCGCTCTCGGCATCCAGCGCGGCGATTTCGTCTATGATTGCCCCCGGACTGCGGTGCGCGATTTCCTCGCCTCCGTTTGGATTGTCCAAGGAGAGATCGAAGGTTCTCTGATCGATGCTCTTGGTATCTACGCTCCAAGACTTGGAGGTGGCCGCGAAAGTCTTTTGCAGTTGGATGAACTCGGTGAGATCGGCGTCGTTGAGAGGATTGGTTTTACCGAGGTTGCGGCCAGGGACGAGTTGATAGAACCAGACTTTGCGGGTGGGAGCGCCTTTCTCGAATAGAAGCACCACGGTCTTCACGCCCGCGCCCTGGAACGTACCGGCCGGGCAGTCGAGCACGGTGTGAAGATTGCAGTTTTCCAGCAGCAACTTGCGCAGGCTCACCGAAGCGTTGTCGGTGTTGGAAAGGAAGGTGTTCTTGATGACCACGCCGCCGCGCCCACCGGCCTTAAGAATTTTGATGAAATGTTGGAGAAAAAGAAACGCCGTTTCCCCTGTCCTGATGGGGAAGTTCTGCTGTACCTCTTTTCGCTCCTTGCCGCCGAACGGGGGATTGGCCAATACCACGTCGTAGCGGTCCTTCTCTTGAATATCGGCCAGGTTTTCGGTGAGTGTGTTGGTGTGGATGATGTTCGGCGCTTCAATGCCATGCAGAATCATGTTCATGATCGCGATGACGTAAGCGAGAGACTTCTTTTCCTTGCCGTAGAACGTGCGGGTCTGGAGCGTCGTGAGGTCTTTGGTGGTGAGGTGGCCCTTGGACTTCAGATAATCGAACGACTCACACAAGAAGCCCGCCGAGCCAACTGCGCCGTCGTAGATGCGTTCGCCAATCTTGGGCTGCACGACCTGCACGATGGCGCGGATGAGCGGACGCGGGGTGTAATACTCGCCGCCATTGCGCCCTGCGTTGCCCATGTTCTTGATCTTGGCCTCGTAGAGGTGAGATAATTCGTGCTTCTCCGTCTGTGAGCGGAAGCGCAGTTCGTCAATGTGATCAATGATCTCGCGCAGGTTATAACCACTGGAAATCCTGTTCTTAATCTCACCGAAGATTTCGCCAATCTTGTATTCGATGGTATTCGGGCCGCTGGCGCGCTGGCGAAAACCGTGGAGGTAGGGAAAGAGCTTCTGATTGACGAAATCGCGAAGGTCATCGCCCGTCATTGCCTTGTTGTGATCGAGCCTGCCATCCTTGTTCTTGGGCGCGGCCCAGCTCTCCCATCGGTAGGGCTTGTCGAGGATGTAGGAGTATTTTTTCTCGTTCAACGCGGCCTCGTCGGCCTTGTCCTGTTCCAGGCTGTCGAGGTACTTCAGGAACAAGAGCCAGGAGGTCTGTTCGGTGTAGTCAAGTTCAGTGGTACACCCGGCCTCTTTCCGAAGGACATCGTCAATATTTTTAAAGGCTTGTTCGAACATAAAGGGTGGAATCAGAAGGCGAAAATGAGTTGGAAGGCGATTTTATTGAAATCGATGTGGATATCCAAGTTATCTCCCTGCACGAGTATCAAAGGAAGAGGGCAGACTAGGCAGTAATCCGATGGCGCGGGCTTTATTTTGAGCATGCGTTAACAACGATTATATTTCCAGCTCCTGCTTTAGGCACCTTCTGGCGTGGCTCAAAGCCTTCGAAATTAATCTTCCCCATCGCCTTTTTCTCCTCCAAAAGCATCTTCAGATCGCTTTCCCAAACTAAGGGAATTCCGAGAGCAACTTCCAACAGCTTGTCGTACGAAATCCGTTTATTTGCTGAAAGTAGATGCTGGACAGACGATTTCAACTGACCAAGGTATCTGCTGCGAAGGGAGTCGTAAAAACTCGTGTCGTGTATTTCCTGGCTCGCGAATAATTCCAAATCACCGCCACTCTGCCTTTTCCGTTGTTGAGCATCAGCTCGCTTTTGTTCCATTCCAGCGACGGCCTTTTTCTCCCCGTCCTTAAAGACAGTTAGCCCTTTCTGGTGGCGGGAGCCGTAAATCAGATGGAAGTGGATGGCATTCTTTTCAGGTTGAAACACTGGCGTGTACACGACGTGCTCAAACTTGCCGCGCTTCTTCAGTTCCTCGCCGTAAAGGCCTACCATTACATCTTCACGATCATCAGCCGGAGTGTTTCGCAGCTTCTCCCTGAATTGTTCGTGCCCGTAGAGTGCAGCAAAGCTGTCTGAGTAGCCTTGGTCTTCCTGATCAATGAACCGCCGAATATGGCTAGTCATGAAGTTAACCAGCACTTCCCCGGGATCGAACTGAAGTAAGGGGGTGATCTTATCCATTGGAAATCCGGTCCATCCCGTAGGGTCAATGAAGATGAAAGGAAAGTTGGATCGGCCACCCGCCTTCACAAATTGGGAAATCGTCCCGATATGGTTTTCCAATTCCCCATGGATCGGAAGAACCTCCATATCGGTGATCGATTTCGAGAACTTTTCCAACTTCTGAAAGGCACTGGCATTTTTTTCAACAAACAAGCACCTCAACTTGAGATGTTTGTTTCTCTCCGCCAATTTGGTCCGGGCCGCCCTCAGTTGCTCAATGGCAATGGAAAAAGAGGTGTCAGAGTAGTCATTGGTCTTGTTTTCCCAAGGGCCTGAAAAGCAATCGACGTAGGTGAGGCAATCACTCCAATTTCCGACAATGACAGCCAGCCTAAGTAGATATTGCTGCAAAATGGCGTGCTTTACCCACGTCTGCTCGCGGTCATCGTACGGATCCTGAGGCGCGGTCATGCAGCGGCGAGGGAATCCCATTGGGACACCGCCGCCAACTTCGCAGCTCGTTCGTCTTCGTGGGGGATGGGAACGACTGTTCTCTCGGGAAACTCATCATAAGTCCGGCCGTCAATCTCTCGGCCCGCCTCGCTTTTACGCACGCCACCCCATTGCTTGAAAAAGAAGGGCACCTTGGCCGTGCGGCATTGATTGCGAATGGAAATGATCCAGGACCGATCAATGGGACGGGCGCCGGGGCCACTTTCTCCTCCGACTATAACCCAATCGATCTTCTTGAGATTGATTTTGCCCAATTCCTCCAGCAAAGGCTCCACGGAAAGAAATTTCACGGCCGCTCCACTGCTTCGAAGATGATCAATCCGTGGAAGGCCGTGTTTCTGATTTTCCACAGAAACCCCCCACCAGATATGACTCTGATCGGCGGCAAACTTGAGCTTTCCCTGCAAAAGATCCCGCATTCGCTCGGAACGTTTGGTCAGCACCTGGTAGGTATGCCAGTTCGCTGCACACATCACCTTGGCCACGGACACGATGTATTCGTCGGGCACCTTGTGATGAAACAAATCGCTCATCGAGTTAACAAAAATCATCTTGGCGGCATTCCATCGTAAGGGCTCCGCCAGTTTGCCAGGGACAAGGCGGAGATCGAATCCACGCTCATAAGGATGCCCCTTAATGCCACGCCACCTCTCCGCAAATGTCTCGGCGTAACAATGAAGGCAGCCAGGGCTGATCTTCGTGCACCCACGCACCGGGTTCCACGTAGCATCCGTCCATTCAATTTTTGAATCGTAAGCCATAATCGTTATACAAAGGAATAACTAAGATTCCAACTACTGTCAAGTCATTGTGCGTCTGGCCCTAAGCATTAGACAATAGCAAAAGCGCCGTCCTAAAGCCTCGGATATTATCGACAATGAAGCCCAATTCTCACGGCTCCTGCGGTGGTGCAGTATTCTTTAGGTCAAAATCCATTATGGCTTGGCGGTCCATCCTTAGGATGGCATCAAACTGGGATTGGAGGACATCGGGTACCTGACGACACGCTTCCTCGACGGCTCGGGCATCTGAGAACTTCGCAACTCTTGCAGCAGGCGAGGCCCTACGATCCGCTGTTCAACAACTGCGAACACACCGCGTCCAAGGTGATCGATGATATCCGAATCGGCGGCCAGGTTCTGATCTGGGGACTGATCGCGTTCATTGCGATCCGAGCCCTCAGCAAGGCTTAAGCCCTACTTGGATTTCTTATTCTCCGTGGGCTTCGGAGGGGGGGCCCATTGTGTGGGCGGCTTTACGCGCTCCAAATGCGTATCACTTTTGCTTGGAGGGCGGACGAGGCTTGTCGGTTTTGGCTTTTGCATCAGTGGGCGTCGGAGGAAGGGTTGGTTTGGAAGGTGGAGTTAGGTAGGCCCATTGCGTGGGCGGCTGTATACGCTCATTCGCACAGGCCCCGTCGAATTCTTGATCTTTCCGATTTTCCATCGAGATCGGTCATCCCTAAAGCTAGGGCTTCTTGGGTGCAGTTGTTGGTGTGGTCGTCGGGGTAGCGGGCGCCGCCCAAGGGGTCGAAGGTTTAACCATATCCCTTTTCTGATAGTCAGGAGCAGGCTGAATTGACGGTTGCGTTGGTTTGTTGTTACTCATATTTTGCCTGAATGAATGATGCCACGAAGGCGGCGGTATGGCAAGATACGCTCGATGCCGATTATAACGTCCGATATTGGACGATCCTAGCGCATCATTACAAAACTCGGGAAAAGTTCACGCGCATCTTTCTGGCTGTTCTAACCACTGGGGCAGTCGCTGGCTGGTTTTCTGGCTTCAAAAATCTTCTGAATTTTTCGATCTCATCTGCGGCGTCCATCTGCGCGACTGTCGTTTTACCTAAATTGAAATGGGGAGATATCGCCACCCAGTCCCTTAGCGAGAGACGAGCGTGGGAAGACATCCTGGCTGATTACAAGGGGCTTTCACTAGAATTAGAAAACGGGGCCTCGGAAGACTCCGTGGTTAAGGGACTCGAAAAGATGCGCAAAAAATGCGCGAAGCAAGCAGGAGGAAAAGATGTTCTCCCGAGAATTCCATCGCTTGAAAAGAAAGCACGAAAGCAAATCTGCACGTTCTACAACATCCCCGACACGGCGCCGCCTGATTGGGTGGACAAGCTGACGGCCAAGTTCTTGACGCGACGTCTGACCTTGTAGCCACTGATGGAACAATCTTTTTCAAAATGAAGACCTGCGTCTATTGCGGGAAGGGTGGCAAGATGACCAAAGATCACGTTCCTCCCCAATGCTTTTTCCTAGATCCCGCTCCTAATATCAACAGGGTTACAGTGCCTTGCTGTGAAAAATGTCGAAAGGTCGGCGAGAAAGACGAGGCTCCTATCCGCAACCTACTGATCTCTTGTTTACAGGTTGAGTCTCATCCGGTAGTTCAAACCCAGCTTGCAGAGCGTAGAAACCGTTCTTTCAAGTTAGATCCTACTCAACTCGAACAAATTGTGGAACGAATGGTTCCCATCACTATCAGAACGTCATCTGGCACTGCCATTGGCACTGCTCCCGGATTCAACTTGGACTCTCCACTCATGGACAACTTCCTGCATCGGGTTACACGGGCTCTCGTGCATAAAGAACGGAAGACTGGATACGTGGCATCCACCATAAAATGGAAATTAAATCCGCCCACGCAAACCTTGAGTGGCTTCAACCAGTTTGGTCAAACCCGACATGTGGGAGACATATTCTCCTATTCCGTCATTTTCTCACCGCAGCCACCTACGTCTTATTGGTATCTCCAATTTTACCAACATCTGAATTTTCTCGTGGATTTTAAATCCCTCATGCTGTAGCCGCCGACCGCGATTATGGCTCATCTAAGTCCACGAACTCAAATCGGCTCATGCGCAGCAAATTGTTCTGAGCGGCCCTCGCCAAGTTTTTGATTGTTTCGTCTCCACTATGTACGCCGGCCCGTAAGATGGCTTTGCCTTCTTTAGGCTGGATGTAGAAGTGCCTTTGAGAGGTGCCTAGCTCGGTAATCAAAACAAAGCATTCAACGACTAGGGCGAGATCAGTAGAGAGACGATCTGCGAGAAAATCGGTGAGAAAGGTGAAGTCTTCGGAGCTTGGGCGCAAAAGGAGAACCCGGCGAAGCATCGTCAGGCGCCAGGTTGGGGGAAGTGTCTTCGATTGAATCCAGGAGTTTACGCTGTCGAACTCCTTTCGTCCGTCAGTCGAGGCAGGCTCCGCCAAAGCCAGCCTTGCCTCAAAGAATTGGATCCCTCGCTGAACATACGGTTCATCCAGAGTTTCCGAGTGATGAATCGACTGCCCCAATCGGGTCATCAAATCCGACTTCTCATCAATGTTCGCGAGTTGATAAAAACGGGCTAACAAACTTTCCTCACCCGTAAGTGGAAAACAGCCCCACATGAACAAGAGGGCGAGGTGAAAACCTATGGGGGCGACAAGTTTTTCCTTTGGCGTACTGGCGTTCCGGAGATCGTCCGTGTGGTCGAGGGCGAACATATACTGGCTGCGAAGTACGTGGAATACCGCTGATCGGATGTGGCCGTAGTGAAGGAAAGCCTTAAAAGTAGGAAGCCAGAGAGCAAAGTCGTCCTGGCGGAATAACTTTCCGATGTTCTGTTCGACCCATTTTGGATTCAGCCAATGAAGGTTGTGGACTTTGGAGGCCAACAGTCCCAATTCGGGCCAGGTCAAGGAAGGATGACCGGAAAAGCGCTCATCCAAAACCTGGCCAATTTGATTCCCTGAACTGATCGCCGGGACTTCTCCGTGCTTCTCCAACCATGCCGCGTACAGAATCAGGCTTTCGAGCGCGGGGCCGCGGGTGCAATTAATCGCTCTACTGATCAGGTCGGACGAGGAGGGATTGATCTCAGAGTCATCGAGCCTGAAGTCCGTGTCGCGGCAGAGCTGCCGGAGCATTTTCCAGATCTGGGGCCGCCAGACCACCGCGACGCCCGTTTTCAAATCCATGCAGGCTTTCAAAAAGCTGACCACGGACGTTCTGGCCCACTGCCAATCGGAGCGAGATTCAGCTTGTTCCTCCGGAACACCCGGCTCGGGAATGGGGGGAAGTGGCTTGGAAACGATTCGTTCCGCGAGGCTAATCCAGCTTGGAACTTGATCATGTTTCTCTGCAAGAACCAGCTTGGTGGCCTCTTCCAACGCCTTGATTAGGTAGAGGGGCTGGGAGATTGATTTCCACTTGTCGTCCCACGTTCCGAATCGAGCTGGATTCTCGGCGACAACTTTGGCGAAAGCCCGCGCGAGGCCTTCCCGATCACGGCGGATCCACATCTCAGCGATGTTGGGCTCGGATTCAGTCCACGTATTGAGCGTATTGATCAGGTCGTCATCGGAGGCAGCAGCCAGATCGCCTTCAGGCACGGGACTCTGGGTAACGATTTCGCCTATGGTGGGGCGGCCGCCCCAGCCCAGGTAGTCATCGATGGACAAGGTATGTCCCGTCAGGAGTTCAGAAAACCGTTCGTGGTATTGCCCGAAAAGCAGCTTCTCGAATGGCCAGAGGTGTCGGCGTACAACATAATTGCATCGCGAAACGATGGTTTCCGGCGTGTACCTCTCGTCTGCTTGAAGTTCTTCCACGTTAGGCCCGGCGAGAATCTGATCAAAAATGCCGGTAAGTTGCTCGAGTGTTAAAAGTTCGGCCCCAAAGCTCTCGCAAGCCGACCGAATGAGTTGGGCAAACTCGAATCCATATTCTGTCTCCGCATAGCCTTGGAATCGAAGCAGGGCATCCTGGATCTGCGTCTTGAACAGGTGCGGGAACCGGGCGTAAAGATGGTGCCGGATACGGCGGAAGATTTTCCAATGTTCCTGTCGTAGAAGCTCGTCCAACTGGAGCGCGGAAACCTCATCCTTCTCACAGGCCTTTTCGCTTGTGTAGGTCAGGGCATGAACTAACTCTTCCTCTTCCTCCGCGTAATCATCATAGGGAGCGTCCACTCGTTTGCACCAGGAAGTAGAGAAGTCGTCGTCGGCCTCGTCTCGTATTTCGTCTGCGGCATCGCGATAACGCAGGTCGATCAACTGGCTTACCGCACCAATTAAAACTTTGGCCGTCGCCAAAGGAGCCTTGTCCGCCAATGGACGCACTCCTTTGCTCAGAATTTCGGTGTACTGTGATTCCCGAAAAGCGGGTTTGACGGGTGAAGTATGGTATCCTTCCGCAGAAGGATCGTGGTTAGGATCAACTCGGAACGAAACAAGGCGGCCCGTCAGCTCCACTGCGGCCGCGTGCGCTTCTGCATCTCCCTTGGCCCAATGGGCTAAAACCGGCCCAAACTCATCTCCGAGCGCATGGAAGGGGAAATCCGCATATTCGATGAGCTTATCCTTCAGCTTGATGGAGAGAGAAACATCGGGGATGGCGTGTGCAATCCGGGTAATCTCAAAGTAAGGCCTGGGGTTTTTGATCGGCGGAACGCCCGCACAAATCGTGACCGCCAATTCTGGAACCTGGGCTGCCACCCGATGGAGAAAGACTAACGGCCACCACACGCTGAAGTTGACATACCCACTTCCCACCTCTCGAATATCTGGTGGATTTTTGAAAAATCCGGCTTGTTCCAGAACCGGCACCCATGCAGGTGAAAGCAACTCTTTGAAAAATAGTTCATATACGGCTTCGTTGTCCTGGACGCCTTGCAAGATCTTTTGGAGACTCGGAATAGTGGAAGGTTCGGCGTGCGCGACTTTTTTAAGGGCCAACATCGCCTCGTTCATGGGCGGGTTGAAATGAAGCAGAAGCAGCGTTTCAAGCTCGCCCAACTTGTCCATGAAACGCTTTTCTCCATCGCTGCCCGAAACACCATCGTGATGAGTAAATTTCTGAAAGCTGATCGAACAGTCGATGATCCCTTTACGGATCAGAGTCTGTCTTTCTTTACTGGTAAAAGCGTGCAGTGGATCGGTGCTTGCGAGGGCAGTTGCGGTCTGCTCGCGACGGGAAGGCGCTTCATTGTCGGCCAGATACTTGATCACCTTTGCAAAAACCTTGGCCAAGGCAGGAGTGATGACCATCCCCTCCCACTGTACTTTGTTCAAGTCTGACTCCGAGCAGGCTTTGAGGCCTTCGCGAATTTCGTGACGCGCTGTTTTGAAATCTCCGCCGATGCGCTCTACGCCTTGTTCATTCAGAAATTTTTCCAGCATTTCTCGAAGGGAATTGGCGGCCTGAGCAAGACGATCGGGATTGGCTTTGTTAGCCAGGGCATGAAGAGCACCCTCAAACCATCGACATATCCGCTCAGGATCGTGGTGATGCTTTTTAAGCGTCGCAATGACCTCAGTTTGCCGGGGCGTCAAACGCAACGGATCGGGGCTGTTTTCGTCATCGAGAGGAAAAGGCATGGTGTCGCGATCAATTTCCGAGCAGAGCGAATACTAATGTCTCATTTTCGAGCGATTCGTTCAATGGTGCCGCCGTCCCGTGCAAAATTGTACGTTCTGGATCTTGTGCGAGGTCTCTCTGTGCGATTAAAACCAATTAGCCCATCTGATTACAAAATCGATGGTCAGGCCAAAAGGAGAGCATAGAATGACCGCATGAGCACGTTACCGGGCGGCCCTGCCGATAAGGCTGGCATGGTGCATGAGGCGCTTTGGGGTGTCCATGCCATGCTCATGATGCTCCATGGCCAGGCAACCTCCATCCGGATCGAGGAGCCGAAGAAAGATGGGGCTGAATTTTATCTTCAAAAAGGAAGTGTTCGGGAGCACTGGCAGTGCAAACGGCACTTGTTAAGCCAGAACAACTGGACATTTCAGAAGCTGAAGACCGAAGGGGTTCTCAACTTTTTTTTCGAATGCACGCGGCGCGGGGAAACGGTTGTTTTTGCGTCGGTGACTGACGCCACGGAACTGCGGGCGTTGGCGGAGAACGCGCGAGACGCTGCCGACTTCCAAGAATTTAAAAAAGCATTTCTGGGTGGAGGTCGCGACAAACAATTCGCGGAGCTTGGCAGACTTTTGGAAGTGACGGATGAGGAATCGACCTTTCGGTTTTTGCGCAGCGTCCAGGTAACTTCGGCCGCGGAGCGGTTTCTCAACGAAGCAAATCGCTGTATCCTAAACGCCAGTTTCAGCGGATCTGCGGCGGGAGCGCTTGACGTGCTGCATGTTCTCTATGTCTCCAGCAGCCACAAGACTTTTACCGCCGCCGATATTGAAGCTCATCTCGCCGAACGCGGGATCGTGCGACGGTTGCCTGTCATCGGAGACAATCTCCAAGGTAAAATATCCGCAGCCACCGCCAGTTATCTGAGCGGACTAAAGAGCAAGCTGATCGGCGGCGGTGAGCCCATTCCTCGTCAGCTCTCAGCGGAATGGCTGGAAAAGTTAAAGACCAGCAAGCCATCGCTCGATCTTTTTATTACCGCCTCTGCTGGTGGAGGCAAAAGCGGATGTATCTATGAGATTGTGAAGGGACTAACTGCCTCAAGCGTTCCGGTTTTGGCGTTTCGGCTCGATCGAGTTAAGCCGGTTATCACCACGATCGCGTTGGGTGGGGAGATTGATCTGCCCGATTCACCGGTGCTATCTCTCGCGCGATGCTACCCGAATCGCGCGGTTGTGCTCGTCGTTGACCAGTTGGACTTCGTAAGCACCACGTCCGGGCGTAATCCCGACTTTTTCGACACGCTTTCTGCGTTATGCGACGAAGTACGTGGCCTGCGGCAATTCCAAACGATTCACCTTGTGCTCGCCTGCCGGGAGTTCGACTTCCAGCACGATCACCGTTTCCGGCAATGCCTGGCGAAAGATGAAAAACCGCTGGTGGTTAGTAAGTTCACCGTCGAGGAAGTGAAGACAGCGATTGGTTCGAGCGCATCCCGCCTGAATCCTCAGCAATTGGAGTTGCTGACGCTGCCCCAGAACCTGGCCCTTTTTGTGGAGTCAGGCCTGCTGGGTCGGGAACATCCTGTCTTTGTCACCCAGAAAGAGCTGTCGGATGCGTACTGGAATGAGAAACAGAAGGAGATCGGGAAGCGAAGGCCCGATGAGGCCCATCTGTGGCTCCCATTAATCGAAAAGCTCACCGCGGAGATGAGTGAAAAACAGGATCTGTCGGTGCCGAAATCAAAGCTCGATGAGTTTCCCCCGGATTTCCTGACCCTGATGGTTTCCGAGGGCGTGCTGACGTGGGACGGGCGGCGGTATGGCTTCGGCCATGAAAGCTTCTTCGATTATTGCTTTGCGCGCCGAGCTGCGGATTCCAAGGATGAGTTCGTCTCGGTATTGGAGGCCGATCCAGACCAACAGCATTTGTTTCGCCGCGCGCAGTTGAGGCAGGTGCTGGTTTATCTCCGCGAGGCTGATTTCGATCGCTACATGACCAATGTCTCGCAGGCGTTAAAAAGCGACCGCATCCGGCCCCACCTTAAACTTCTGATTCTGGAGTTGATCGCCAACTTTTCCGACCCAACGGATCGCGAGTTTGAAATGCTTTTGCCGAGCATCGAATCCGAATTGGCCGCTCGCAGGGCTGACGGCACAAATCCGGACAAGTTAGCCTCTCGGGTCTTCGATGCGTTTTTCAGCTCCCGACATCTTTTCGTTGTGGCGGATCGTCTCGGCTACATCAATCGATGGATGAATTCGGGAGAGGCTTGGTTGGAGAACCTGATCACGCTGTACCTGAGATGGCAGGTCGAGCATCACGCCGAACGGGTGGCCGAACTTCTTGAGCCATTCGTCGGTAGAGGTGGGGATTGGCTGCTTCGCCTGCGCCACATGATGGAGTGGGGCAATCTGGAAAAGAACAGGCGCTATTTCGATTTGTTCTTAACCTTGCTGGACGATGGTACACTGGATGAGGCGAGAGACCGGTTCGCATCGAATGGAACTTTTTGGAGCATGCTCCATGGCCTGAGTGCAAAAAAGCCCGAATGGTGCGCAGAGATTGCAGCGAAGTGGCTGCTCCGTCTGGTGGCTCGATCAAAAGTAGAGGTGGAAGGGATAAAGCTTCTCCATCTCCACGATGATTCCGGTGTTCATGATCTTTATGAGATGGCCCGCCGAGGTCCCGAAGCGGTGGTAGCTCAGGTCGTACCTGCAATAGTTCAGGCTGCCGAGGCATGGTTACGCCCCGCTCGTGAGGGTTTGCCGCAGGACGGCGTTTGGCATTGGCGGAATGGTGGCGGACAATATATCGGGTTAGATCGGGCCTACCCCGGCGCTTGCGCGACCGCTTTTGAGCTGCTGGGTAAGAATGATCCCGAGAAGCTTCGCCCGTCTGTTGCTCTGTTAAGGGCAAGCAAATGCAACTCGTCCAATCACCTGCTCTTGGATGCTTATTTACAGGCTCCGGCTTTTTTCGCCGAGGAAGCCATGAGTTTACTCATGGAAGAACCGGAAAGGTTGTTTTGCGGTTTTGCGGGCGGGCCGATTTGGGTGAGCTGCTGCGTCATCAAGGCATGCTCACCGCACTGTAGCGAAGAAACATTTCGTAAACTCGAAGTGGTCTTGCGGGAGTTCACCACGATTTACGAAAACGGCCCGGAGAATCAGGCGTATCGTGGACATGGCGCATTTAATCTCTGCTCCTCCTTGCCGGAGGAGCGTACAAGCACGATAACGAAGGAAAAGATACGCGAGTGGTCGGCTCGCTTCAAGCAACCCGACAGTCCGCCGCCGAGCCCCAGGGCCTTCTTCAAAATTTCGCCTATCAGCCAGGAAGTGGCTTCTGGGTATTCTGACGACGAATGGCTTCGTGCGATTCAGATTTTCAATACGGAACGAGGTGAATTCAATCCCGAACACCCGGAACATGGTGGGTCGATACAACTGTCAGGAGTGATGGGGGAACTCATGAAAGCGGATCCGGTGCGTTACGCCCGGCTTTCCCTCCGCTTACCACCGGACACCGAGCCGTATTATGTGGCCACTATCCTGCGGGGAGCAACGGCTCCAGGGGTGCCACCCGATCTCAAAATGGAGGTCGCCCAGAAAGCTTTCGACTGTACCGATTCAACGAGATTGAAAGCCGCTCTCGATCTCCTGGCATCCATCGAAGGCAAACGCCTCTCCGATGAAGCCGTTTTATTTATCAAGCGGATGGCAGAGCATGTCGATCCGTCGACAGAGCCGTGGCAGGACAATCCTGCCGAGTTCAGCACGGAAATTCTCGTCTCTGGAATCAACTCGATGCGGGGCAACGCGGCCAGGGTCATCGCAGATCTGATCGGTCACGATCGGGGCTATGTCGAAATTTTCCAAGAAACGGTTGATCAATTGGCTGAGTGCACCGATATCTCCGTGCGGGCAGCGGCTTGTGGCATTCTTTATCCATTGGCGCATCTCGATGTTGAAAAAGCCTTCGAGCTTCTCGAAAGGTTAGCCAGGACGGATGGCCGGCTCTTAGCTACAGGAGATGCGGAAAATTTTCTGGCCATCTATCTGGAACACAAGATCGAGTTAATCCGCCCATTCATCGCGCGAATGCTGGACTCCCAAACCTACGAAGTTCAGAAAGCGGGCGGCCAACTGGCTTGTTTGGCACGGCTCTATCATGCCACAGAGACCGTCAACGCTGAAAGGGCTCTCTTTGGTGACAAGGCCCAGCGAGAGGGGGCCTGCGAGGTAGCACAGCACAACCTGGCTCAATCGGCATGCCGCGAATGGTGCAGCCACGCTCTAACCCACCTATTTGCCGACAAGGAGGTCGAAATTCGCAGGCGAGCCGCCTGTTCTTTCTGGGGCTTATGGCAAGTTCCGGAAGAGTCTCTTCTCCCATACAACGGGTTGATGGATACCTTTATTAAGAGCGCGGCCTTCGCTGATGATCCGACCTACCTTTTCCACGCTTTGGTGGACAATCGTCAGCAACTGCCAGAAATCGTCCTGGATGCGTGCGCGGCATTCATCGAACGGTGTACGGAGAAAGCCCGCGACATCAGGATGACCTTCGGGACAGATGCGGATCACGTCAGCACCCTCATTTTCCGGGCTTACGCGCAACTGAGGCGGCCCGAGTTATGGATGCGGGCGCTCGCGTTGATTGATCAAATGTGCCTGGAAGGCCTGCGTAGCGCGGGAAAGAATCTTGATGATTTTGAACGGTAGCCAGCGAAGTAGAGACACTGACAATTTAGCCAATTCGTGATACTGCGCTCTGCGCGAAAAGGTGATCTTTCCTGCAAAAGGTCGCTTGGGTACGTGGTGCTTTTTGCTGGGCACAGAAGGATAATTTTAAGTTATCCTTCAGTTCGCTGAGCATACGGGAGCTCCAGTCCGATCCGAGTGGAACTGTAAACTAAGATCGTTACCGCGATAAAAGCGAGGGGCAATGACCCCGGGATGCCTGCCAGCTCAGCCATCCAGGTATTCCAAGAAAGTGACTTAACGTCACGCAGACAAAACCATTCACCGTCAGCAGGATGGTCGACACGATGACCGCCATCACGATCAGTCGCCTTATGGGAAAAGCCTGCGCGGTTGATTCTTAGACCAGACATGTTGCGGAAGGAGCCCTTTCTGCTGCGCTTGGGGAAACGGGTGCACCGATCCAACCGGTGTGCCGGAAAATGTCCGTTAGTCAACGGCTCGGAGATGTGCATCGAGTGGCTGGGGCTTGCTAGCAGCGGCTTGCGTCCGCATCGTGTCGTAATGGCAATCCATAAACCGCAAGGCGATGAAACCACAATTTATTCGCCTGATGATATGCAGAAGTTGGTGTCCTATTTATGGGAAAAGCGGGGTCAGACGACGGCCCAGTCCGCATTGCTGTATGTGGTCCTCGGCGCCTTTGCGGGACTTCGACCCGCTGAAGCGTCTTCATTGGATTGGAAGGCCATTGATTTTACAGCCAACCAAATACACCTAACCGCAGTATCGCCCAAGGTCGGTAGGATGGTTCCGATACAGCTGAACTTGTTGGCGTTCCTCTTTCCCTATAAATCTCGAAAGGGCCGAATCGTCATTCATGAGAAAGTGACAAACCTCCTGAGGGGTTTCTGTGAAGTCGCGGGTGTGAAACACATTCCTAATGGTCTGCGCAGGTCTTATGCCGCATACCGACTTGTCGAAAACGCGCCCGAGACGATCCAAGCCGAGATGGGAGCACCGATGGCAGTAACGGAGAGTAAACTTCAGAAGCTTCCCACAGCGGCCCTGGCTAAGAAGTACTGGGCAATTCTTCCCTGATGCGCTGGCTTCTCTTTGGCGGCGGCGATCCTTTCGACGATCTCGCGCTTGCATCAAGCTCCGGAAGCCCTCCGAATGACGAGTGATTTGCTCCTAGAGATAGGTCTGGTAGTAGTAGAATCCCGTTATGCCGCGTAAATCGTCGGACTCCCACTTTTTTACCGTGGGAGGCCCTTTGCCGAGGCGTTTGGAAAACCACTTTTCGTCCATCACGCTCCGTAAAGTTTCCGGAATGGAATGAAGTAAGGCTTGGTAGCATTTCTGCCCGTCCTCCAGCCATTGGACCGAATCGTCGTCGTATTGCGCGCGAACGTGGCGGAATTCCTTCTCCGTTAAGATAATGTCCTTTTGATTGAATCCCAAACCGGTGCAGGTTCTGAACAAAAGGGTATTGAGCGCTTCGTCCGCACAGGTCGGGCCCTCGATGGGATCCTTCATCCAATAGAGCGGTCGCTTCACCAGGAATTTGATCAGCCAGCGGATCAACGTGTCGCCTGCCTGTAGGCGGTGACGTTCCTTTCGATAGCGGACAAAGGCTCCGTAGCCAGTCCACTGTTGATGCATATCACGGGCTTGAACAAAATCGCGGAGGTGATCCCGCAGAATCCGGGGGTCCTGATCACTTTCGAATAAGTAGTCGTACGCCGCGTCTTGTTCCTTGATCTCCCGGACCATGGAAATCGACTCCTTAACCAGGGCTTTCCAGCTTTGTGTCACCAACTGGTCCACCCATCGATCGGGAAGTGACTTACCCTTGGTGGCACTGACCAGAGCCAGGGAGAGCAGCCCCACGGACATATCGAAAGCGTTCGTCAGGGTGGCCTTGGACTGAAATCCAAATGTCTTGGCGGCTTCACTGACGAGATCCACCAATTCTTTTTTCCGGACGACAAGGAGTTCCGGCGATATTTGATTCGCCGCGAACGCATAAGCCAGCGCGACCGTCAGGGGAAAGCGGCTATCGGTCGCAACCAGGAACTTTGCTTGTTTAGCCATGGTCGATCAGATACCCCGAAAGACGTCTTCGGTTTCTTCGACCTCGGAACTTGTTTCGGCGTGCTTGGCTGCCTGATCCGACAGTCGTTGCAGCGTGCGTCTTAAAAATTTCACGCCTTCGGCTTTGATGTGCGCGTTATCGTCCTCCTCATCGTCGTCTCTGGGATGGTCAGATAGTTCGTAAACATGCTTGCGGAGGGAGGCGAAAGTTTTTGGCTCCATTTCCTGGATGACGGCGTACAGCTCCTGCCACGTGCCCTTCTGGGCCATGCCGGCATCGAATTCCCGGAGGAATTCCAGATAGCCCGTCTCATAGAGAGGTAACGCGACGATGATGTCCTCGCCGAGTGTGTCATCGAGCATGGCCTTGATGAAGAGCCGATCCTCACGATGCAAAAGCGTGGGAAGAATAAACGTCGCCACATCCTCCTTCAGGCGCAGGAGCAATTCCCTGCCGTCACCTTTGCTGATCTTCCCCCATTTTGCGCCGAAGCGGCCCAGGGCCTCCATGAACTGCTCGGTGGTCAAAAATTGTGTGACCTCGGAAGGTTTCGAATAATCGCCTTCTTCGAGGAAGGAAGCCACCTCACCGGGAGTCAGATCGGCCACGAGCAAGGCGAGCGTATCGTCACCCTGGTCATGGGCGATTTGGGCGAGTTGGCGTTCGGCATTGTGGGGACTGCCTGCCTTCAGGGTTTCGCGAATGGAGAGAATATTCATAATTAGGGTTCGGACTACTGGCCCTCGGACATTCTTTTTGCCTTTGGCTTCAAGGCGATGACCCGGACATGCTTTCTGGCCAGAGCACAAAGGCTGAGAATGATGCAGGCGGCACTTTCGTTGGTCACGAGGAGATGACTCCAGGCCGCTCTCGCGCTATCGGCAACGTTAACCACGCGGTGTTCGCGCAGTTTTGCCAGCGACGTCACGTCGGGTTGAGCCATGAAGCTGTTCAAGTGAAGACCTTCCTTGAATTCCAGTTTTCCCAAAAGACCCATCGCGGCACATGCAGGTTGTACTTGGAGGAATTCAGAATTCATTCCCGTGATGCTGGCCAGCACGCTGTCGCGGTAGCCGGAAAAGGCGAGCATCGACTCCCGCTCCGTTTTGGTGCCGTTGAAATAGCCCTCGATGTATTCTTTTAGAGTTTCGATTGTGTCCATAGTTAGAGATTAAGAGGCAAATTGCCGAAAATATTCCTCGACCAAGGCAGAGCTTTCCCCTTTGAGATCGACGATCCGCGCATTGTTTTGGGCTGATTCGTAGGCTTGCCGTTTGTCGGGGTCGCCCAGGACCTCATACGCCTCTGCGACTGCCCGGAACTTGATGGGGTCGCCCTGCTTGTCCGGGTGGTGCTCCCGAACCAACCTGCGGTAAGCCGTTTTGATTTCCGCCTCTGAAGCTGTCTTCGGGACTTCCAAGTCGGCGTAATAGTCTTGTTTCATTGGCGGGGGTGGAGCATGGGGCAGAAGTCGCCAAAGTATACATATTTCCAAGTCGCTTGAATCGCGACGGGTGTACTCGGTCAGACTCCGCACGAATGCAATCGTCGTTTTCTTCGCTTCCTCGGTTCTTGAAAGCCAGCGAATTCGCGAAGTTGGGCAACTCCGTATCGGCCAGAGCTAAGCAGCTGTCTCATGCGCGGCGTGGACACGAGCTCCTTGAACGTTGCTTCACTGAAAAAGCCCGCCCGAACAAGTTTGCGCAGCACTTCAATCGCTTCTTCGGGATTGGCTCTCGCCAAGCCTTTCCGAAAGCAACGGTAGCGGTACTTGTCTGGAGGATTCCATCGCGCCCCTTTGGCTGCGAACAAGCAAAGGATGTCTGTTAGCGCACGAGGATCACGACGAAAGGGTGAATTACCTTCCAAAGCCCAACCTAAGGATTGGACGTAACTCTCCACCGCTGAATTTTCGTCCCCGGAACTTGGATCGGCGCCTAATTCCAGAAGCAATTCGACGAGGTCTCGATTTTCTGACCAGCCGCTTTTGTGGAGTAAATCACTTACGTCTTTGGCAGTAATTTTGAATTTGCGCACAACCTCCAAATGCCCATGGAAAACGGCTGTTTGCAAAGCAGTGCCTTTGCTTTCTTCGGGGCACTCCGTGCCGATTCTTGGAACTACGGCCCTAGGGTCGGCGCCTGCCCAAAGCAACAAGCTGACCCATTTCAGATCACCTTTGCCAGCATGGAAGCGAAGCGCCATGTTGGCTTGATACCGTAACTGTGGCATTCGGTCCTTCCAACGCATGTACGTGCCCAAGGCCCCTCGCAATCGCCAGCGGAACGCAGCGGCAAGTGGTTGGTCGGTCTCGAGGTCGACCCCATGATCCTCAAACCAGCGTAGGATGAGCGGATGGTGGGTCGAGGCAACCGCGTCGTAAGAAATTGCCTTTGGGTTGGCGCCAAATCGATGCAGCAACTCAACAAGGTCAAGACGCCTTAGGTGAACTGCCTCGTAGAGTAAATCCTCCAAATTCTCTTCCTTGCCTAACTCATCCAGCAGGACTTCCACCAGGCTGTGAAAGCCAGTTCGTACGGCCGCCAGCAACGGCGAAAGAATGAAGTGCCCCTCCTTGGGCAACCGAATCGACTTTCCATTCCGAATCCACTTTTGAACATCGAATAGGCGGCCCTGGCGAATCAGTCGAATCAGTTCCTTTAGTTCAGTTGGCAGCGCAGTCCGATGGCCCATTTAGGTGGGATTTTACAAGGATGGCTCTGAGCGTGCATCATCAAACGTGGATCGCTACGGTCTAGTCATGGTCGTAATCGGAGCGGAGATGACCTGCCCGATGGCATCGACATCTTGAGAAGGCGGTGAATAGGCCGCCTAATCTCCGCATAACGTGCGGTTGATAGTCCACTGGCATTCAATGCCTTCCGAACTCCCTAATCGAAGCTCGTCACCACGATGTTCCCGATCGGGAACATGGCTGCCTTTCGACGGCCAGTAACAGGCGATAGTTCCCGCTCGGGAATATATATCTTGTTTTGCCAAGCTGGACGCCGTAATGTTCCCGAACGGTAACACGGACGAGCCATGCAAAATACTCCTCAGCAAATCGGTGAACTGGTCAAAGCCACGCGCAACCAAATGGGCGTGACCCAGCGAGGGTTGGCCCTGACCTCCGGCACGGGATTGCGGTTCATCATCGAATTGGAAAAAGGGAAACCGACCTGCCAGATCGGCAAGGTGCTCACCGTCCTGCACACCCTCGGAATTAAGCTGGAGTTCCGAGCGCCACTCAACGAGCGTTCGGGCGCCGCTCCTCCGCCGCGCAAGTCTGCCCACCCCAGAGGTGATACGGGGCAACCACCCGTCGAGGGATTGTGACCATGGCCAAAGCACTCGACATCTATCTGCACCAAAATTTGGCTGGCCAACTCGTTCAGGATAGGCACGGGCAAATGGGGTTTAGCTATGCCGAGGCTTGGCTGAAACACCCTGAGGTCGTCCCTCTGTCGCATTCCCTGCCACTGAGAGAAAAGCCGTTTGATCGTAACGAGTGCCGCGGATTTTTCGGCGGCATTCTGCCGGAGGCGGCCAACCGCATCATCATCGCAAAGAATCTCGGTATCAGCACCAAGAACGATTTTGCCATGCTGGAGCAGATTGGCGGCGAATGCGCCGGAGCAGTGACCTTCATGCCTGCGGGTGAGCGCCTCCAGCAGAGCGACTATCGTTATCGTCACCTCACTAACAAAGAATTGGCGGAGATTCTCAAAACCCTGCCGAAGCGTCCTCTCCTAGCGGGAGACAAGGACATCCGACTCTCCCTGGCTGGAGCCCAAGACAAAATCGCTGTGCATGTCGCCGACGGACAGATATCCGTGCCTCTCGGTGGCGCTCCCAGCACACACATCCTCAAACCAGATATCGAACGATTCAAAGGGATGGTCTTCAACGAGGCCCTTTGCATGAAACTCGCCGGGGCGATCGGGTTACATGCGGCTCAGGCCGAGGTGGGACAAGTGGAGGGTATCGATTATTTGCTCGTGGAGCGCTACGACCGGAAAAAGGCACAACATCCGCCTGCCTCTACGGATTTGGAGCGGGTGCACCAGGAAGACTTTTGCCAGGCTCTGGGTATCCCGTCCGAAAACAAATACCAAAACGAGGGAGGTCCCTCGCTCAAACAGTGTTTCGCACTTCTCCGGGAAGTGTCCAGCGTGCCAGTCATCGATCTCCAACGCCTGCTCGACGCAGTCATTTTCAATTTTCTGGTGGGAAACCATGATGCGCACGGAAAGAACTTTTCCATAACTTACCCGGAGGTAGATGAGGCGAGACTCGCGCCGCTCTATGACGTCGTGAGTACAGTCTTCTACCCGGAGCTCTCCCCGAAAATGGCCATGAAGTTCGGCGGCGAATATGTGTCCGACAAAGTTTCACCGAAGCATTTTGAGACGTTGGCGTCAGAAGCCGGCCTGGCCAAACCGATGGTCAGAAGCCGGGTATCTGAGTTGGCAAAGACCATCCTTTCCCAAATAGCTGAATCTACATCGAGGTATCCGAAGGCGAGACCAGTGGCAGAGCTGATTCAGAGTCGCTGCGAGCGAACGATACGAAAATTCAAAGCCTAACCACGCATCGACGGGCGTCTTCCCCGTGGCCTTTTAGGATCGTCAAAACCCGCTAGCTTCCGAAGATGAATCACTCCCGGGCGATTGACGCAGAGAAGCGCCCTCATCGGAGGGGTGGACATCAACTCCTTGAACATTTCCACCGTTAAGAACCCAGAGCGCAATAGCTTTTCCAGGGTATTCAGAGCGTAGCTGGGATCGGCTTTTGCCAAATCTTTTCGAAAGCTCCGATAGCCATCGTTTTCTTGGGGCCGCCATTTGCCGCCGCTAGCGGCCATCATGCACAAGATATCTGTTATCAATCGGTAATCGGGCCGGAAAGCGGAATCACGCTTGAGCACGGACGACAAAGACCACATGTAGTGTTCTACGGCCGAGAGTTCTCCTCCGCCGTTCGGATCTGCGCCTAAGGCCAGGAGCTTTGCAACGAGGGTCTTGTTTGCTGACGCAGCGGTTTTCGTTAGCAAAAGATTTAAATCATCCTTGGCGGCGTCGATTTTGAATTTCTCGACGATCTCCAAATGGCCGCCGAAAACGGCTTCTTCCAGCGCCGTGCCTTCGTCTTCGTAAGGGAATTTAGTATCAAGGCGCGGCGCTGAAGCCCTTGGATCAGCCCCAGCCCAAAGCAACAAACAAACCCACTTGAGGTTGCCTTTTGCCGAGTGGTAACGGAGCGCTATGTTGGCTTGGTGCTTGAGTTGCGGCACCCGGTCTTTCCACCGCATGTACGTGCCCAAGGCCGCACGCATTTGCAATTGGAGTGCAGCGGCGATGGGACGGTCGGTTACTAGGTCAAGTCCGTGATCTTCAAACCAGCGGAGAATGAGGGGATCAGAAGCAGAAGCGACGCAAGCGAAGCAAACTGAGTTGGGGTTCGCCCCGTACCGGTGGACCAATTCAATCAGATCAAGGCGATTCATGCGCACGGCTTCGTGGACCAGACGATCCAGTTCCTCTTCTTTGCTTAGAGCCTCGAGCATAAGTTCCACCATGCTGTGATATCCGGTTCGAACTGCCGCCAATAAAGGTGACGTCATGAAGTGTCCTTCCGTGGGCAAGCGAGTGGGTTTACCCTCCCGGATCCATTTTTGCACTTCAAAGAGATGGCCGTGGCGAATTAGACGAATTAGCTCCTTCAGATCATCGGGTAACGCCATCCGATACTTGGACATAACGACTAATTTTTACAAGGCTGCGGAGGTTAACAATCCAATAACAAATCTCACCGTACGGGGCCTCCTTTGTATCCTGACATTGTCATATTTATATTGCATTATTTTAGAATTATGTCAGTTTTCGGGTATGCCCACCGACGGAGCAGATTTTCAGAAGCGACGGCCGACCCAAGGACGTTACTTCACCGCGATCAAAACTAGGGTCACTTCAAGCGAACTGGCCAAAATTGCAGCGGAGTCAGCGGCAGCGCGAATCCGCCAGGAAAAGATGGTCATGTTTCGTCCGATGGCCGATCTCGTAGTGGAGTTGCTAACCGAACGTCCGCTCCTCTCCCGCAGTCCCAGTGTATTTGCGCGAGTACTCAGGACTGAACTCGCCGCACAGGAGGCACAATTCTCGGAGCTCAGCATGACGCGGGATGTTAGTGAAATCCTCGAACGAGTCGGCGTCGAGCTGTGTTCCGAAGGATCTGTGTTAAGCCCCGACCAGTGTCGCGAGGCTGTTCTGGAGAGGTTTTTCGGCCGCTTTCTCCAAGTCGACTTATTGGATCGAGCTCGAAGTTCGATGATGAAACATCATGATCTGAATGCCGATGAGGTGGCGCGGTCCGACCAACGAGTAATTCGACAAGCCCGTTCAGACGGGCGTGCGATCATGCAGTCGGTTTACGAGAGCCCTAAAGGTGTCCCATCCTCGAAATGGAAAGGGCCAGTTCAGAAGGTCCAGCACACGGCTGAGGCCTTGCACAACGAGGTGCTTTCTCCCGTGAGGTAAACATGGCGTATCAACAAAGGATATTGTTCCCGAAACACTCCCGCAAGGCTTGCGGCGTCGGCACTGAACTGAATGAACAGCGGCCTCGCTACTCCTTTGACTTTAGCATTGGCACCAGCTTTAACAGGGAAGACACGGTGTCTTGGCCCAACATTCGCCCATTTCAAGGGCAGGAGCTTGTAATCAAAGCTTCGGAATTTGCCATTTTAGCTGGACGACCTCTTTCGCCAGTAGAAGCAGACTGGTTGAGGGTTGCTCTGGCCCTTTACTCAGCCGATCGGTTTGCCCTGCGACGCCCAGCCGGAGACAAAGGTCCAACTTTTTGGCGACGCTCAATACATCTCACTTTACCTGTCGTCGATATCGAGCTTTGGCGTGAAACCTTGCCGTTAATCAAGACCGCGCTGCACTTTTTAACCGAAGACGATTGGGACATTGATTTTGTTCCGCGTTCGTACCGGCTCGAGGACGAGGAGCAGAAAATAGAATCCATTCCCCGCGACTCCGTCGAATGGGTGTCACTTTTCAGCGGAGGCCTAGACTCAGCGGCTGGTGCCATCTGCCAGCTCTCTCAAACCGGAACGCGAGGGCTATTAGTTTCCGGCAATACTCACAGTCGACTGAAATTCGGGCAGGAACATTTTATTAATAAACTTAGAACTGAGTTTCCGCAGCGCTTTGACTGGCTCTCGGCGCATTACGGCTTGCCGATCAAGTTGGACGAAGACACATTGGAATCGAGCCAGCGGTGCCGGGGATGGATTCACATTGGCATGGGGCTGCTAGGCGCCCACCTCGCCGGCCTTGATCGCCTCCTGGTATTTGAAAACGGAATCGGCGCCTTTAATCTACCTTGCGATAGCTCCCAATTCGGGAGCCAAGGTAGCCGGGCCATCCATCCTCTCTTCCTAAACGGAATCAGCGCCGTGGCCTCACAACTTTTTGGCCGTAAGATGTCTGTAACCAATCCCTGGCTCTTCGCCACCAAAGGAGAGATGGTCTCCAAACCCGCCGTTCAGTCCCGTGCTCTCATTTTGGCTGAAACCTTCTCGTGCGAGAATTTTCCCAACCGTCATTCGCACGAGGAGCAGTGCGGCGTATGCCCATCCTGCCTCGTCCGTAAAGCGGCCCTTTCGTGTCTGCCTAACTTCAACGACAACCGGGGTTATACTTGGAATGTCCTGAGTCGCGGATTCCCTTCAGATCTCAAACTAAGCACGGGTTTGGTAAAGCTTGGCCAGTTCGTCGCCCGGATTGAAGACTGGGCTGGCGCAGCCGATCCTTGGACTGCTTTCATCATCGAAAATCCCGATTACGCCTCCTGGGAAGACGAACTGGCAACGGTGCTCGAGCTCAGTCCCGAGAACTTTCGCAATGAATTCATCAATCTCCATGCTCGCTTCGTAAAGGAGTGGAACCACTTCGTCCAAAAAATTCCCCGTTTTCACAAGAGTAATCTCGTTCTGTCCCACTAACCTATCCGTCTGATGCAACACATTCTTAAAGAGATCGACCCCAAAGTACTCGGAGCCAAACTCAAACAGGCACGAGTGGCTCGAGGATTGAAGCAGGATGAAGTCGCCGAGAAGCTCGGTTTGGTCCGCACGACTCTTGTAGCCATGGAGCAAGGTACTCGCAGAATTACGGCTCGTGAACTCGTCGAGCTAGCCAAACTCTACGGTCGGTCGATCAGCGATTGGCTCGGCGAGGAGGCGCCTCCCTCTCTTCCCTTGGTGCCGCAATTTCGCCTGCCCCCGCACCTAAAACGACTCACCGAGCAGGACGTGCAAGGCAGTGTTGAGCAACTGGATTCGCTAGCTCAGGATTATCTTTCCCTTGAGAAACTAAACGGAACCCAGCTGCCGCGGCGATATCCCCCGGTCTATCCTTTTGAGATTCCGGGCGTAAACGTGGAGTTGAGGGGGGAAGAAGTTGCCGCCGAAGAGCGAATTCGCCTCGGGTTGGGTGACGGACCAATCTCCAATTTAAGGGAACTCTTAGGAGAAGTCGTAGGCATTCGCGTGTTTTTCATCGATCTACCTGCGGCTGTCGGCGGACTCTACGCCTTTAATGACGAACTTGGCGCCTGTATAGCAATAAACCGAAAGCATCCAGCCCCCCGTGCTCTCTGGTCACTGGCGCACGAATATGGCCATTTTCTCACGACTCGTTTCATGGCTGATGTCAGTCTTTGGGATGAAGAGCCTTGGGGCAAACTCGCAGCCGAACGCTTTGCAGATTCATTCGCTAAGAACTTCTTGATGCCCCGCACCGGCGTTAATCGTCACTTGACTGATGCGGTGCGGGTACACGGCAAGGGAGTTACCGTCGCCGATGTGATGACGCTTTCGCACCAGTACCGAGTGTCCGCCGAAGCGATGTTTCGCAGGTTGGAAGAGCTCAAGCGCCTCCCATCGGGAACTTGGGCGAAGCTCCAGGAACGTGGATTCAAAGCCGAACAGGCGCGTCAAGTGTTAGGATTGATCCCGGCAAAGAGCAAAGAACCAACCGTGCCTTTCCGCTACAGGATATTGGCCTTGATGGCGTATGATCATCGGGAAGAGCTGACGGAAGCGCAACTTGCCTATTTGCTCAGGACGGATCGAGTCGGAGCCCGTCTGGAACTTGATCATTTGCGTGGATGGGCGGATCGGCATGGTGATGATGGGTACGAGCCTGTGCCGACTGATCCTAACGAGGTCTTAACCCCTGCCTGAAATGCAGGGATGCGATGAAAAGCTTGCTGATAACCGATACCTCCGTCCTGCTCAATGTCCTCGCTTCCCAATGCGCTGAGGAGATTTTATCTGGGTCCGAATGGAAATTTTTGGTCTGTCAGAGCGTACTTAGCGAAACCTTGATCCTCCGCGACCGCGAAACGCAGGAAGTTGTTCCAGTGGACCTATCCGAGCTTATTGCTAAGAAGCATTTGCATATCTTGGATCTGGAGACCGACGAGGAGTACGAATTACTTGCGGATTATGCGGCACTGATGGGGAGAGGGGGGCAAGGTGAAGCCATGTGCTTCGCTCTCTCTGAAAGTCGTTCTCTTCCTGTGGCCATCGACGACGAAAGAGCTGTCAAACGCGCTAAGCGCCGATATCCCAATATTGTTACGTTTACAACGCCAATGATTTTGCGCGGCTGGGAAGCTAAATTACAAATTCCCACCACAAAGATGCTTGGGGTGCTTCTGGGCATTCAACGCTGGGCGAATTATGCTCCGGGTCTGGATCATCCGGAGTACGTATGGTGGCAAACGATTCTCGCGGCGAAGAGAGAGGAGATTTAAACTCGCTAATATGACTGCTCATCGTCACAGAGTCGCTCAAGCGAACGATGTAAACTACGAGCTGCATTCGCTCGGGTGGAAAGCGTTTCAAAATCTTTGTGTGACAATTACAGGGGAAATCTGGGGACAAGTCGTTCAAGGATTTTTCGATTCACGGGACGGCGGACGTGATGGAGCGTTCTACGGAAAATGGAAGTCAAAAGAAGGCGAAGCGTTTCAAGGTTCTTTTACCATTCAGTGCAAATTTACGGCAAAATCTGATAAGCAACTTCAGCTCTCCGATCTAAGCGACGAATTGAAGAAAATCACCCGCTTGGCCAAGCGAGGCCTCGCCGAGAATTATTTTCTCTTTACCAACGCCCATTTGACAGGAACCACGGAGGAAGAAATTCGAGCGAAAGTCGAGGCCATTCCAGGAGTGTCACGCTTCGCGGGATACGGACGCGACCGAATTTCGGGGCTTATTCGAGAATCTCCCCGTTTGCGAATGCTTGTTCCCCGTATCTACGGTTTGGGTGATTTGAGCCAAATACTCGATGAGCGAGCCCAGGCCCAAGCCAAGGAGATTCTCAGCACCATGGGGGAAGATTTAGCCAAATTTGTGATTACGGAGTCATACAACCGTAGCGCGAAAGCTTTGGTTGAGCACGGTTTCGTTCTGCTCTTGGGTGAGCCTGCTTGTGGTAAATCTACGATAGCCGCATCCTTGTCTGTGGGAGCGCTGGACGAGTGGGGTTGCTCCGTTCTGAAGATTCGGGATGCCGACGAGTTTGTCGCGCATTCTAATCCCCATGAGCAAAAACAGTTGTTTTGGATCGACGATGCCTTTGGGGCCACTCAATTTGATTGGTCCGCGGCGGTGAATTGGAACCGCGTAATCCCGCACATGAACACGGCGATAAAACGCGGCTCCAAAATCATCTTCACGTCGCGAGATTACATCTACCGCTCAGCTCGCCAACATTTGAAGGAATCGGCTTTTCCCATTCTTCGGGAGTCTCAAGTCGTCATTAACGTCGAGCAATTGACGAAGGTGGAGCGCGAAGAAATCCTGTACAATCACATACGCCTCGGCAGCCAACCAAAAAAATTTAAAACTCAATTGAAACCGTTTTTGCCAGGCATAGCTGAGCATCGGCGGTTTAGTCCGGAGCTAGCGCGTCGACTCGGCAATCCCATTTTTACAAAGAAGCTCCTCCTCGTGCAGGAAAGCATTGACCATTTCTTGTCGAACCCCCTCGAATTGGCATGCGACGTTATTCGAAACCTTGATGCCAACTGTCAGTCCGCGCTTGCCTTGGTGTTCATCCGCGGCGGCAACTTGTCCAGTCCGGTCATCATATCTTCTGAAGAGGAACAGGCGCTTTCACGCTTAGGCGGTTCAGTCGCATCCGTTTTCAAGTCAATTGAGTTTCTAAAGGACAGTTTGCTCTTGCACGTGACCCAGGACGGTAACCCTGTTTGGCGGTTTAAGCATCCCACGATTCGAGATGCGTTCGCTACGATCATAGCCGAAAGCCCCGAACTCATGGACATTTACTTGTCTGGGACGCCAGTTGAGAAGCTTTTAGGCGAGGTCTCATGCGGCGATGTGGGTCTGGCGGGTGTAAAAGTTATCGTTCCATCCAGTCGTTTTGATGCCTTTACCAAACGATTTGATTCATTTGCATCCACGGAAGCGGCGGAGGAAAGGAAAGTGCATCGGTTTCTTTCTTACCGATGCAATCGAGAGTACCTAGTTCATTACATCGCTTTGCACCCGACATTCATCGACGATCTTCACGTTGGATCATACCTTGGGGCCGTCTCGGACGTGAGCGTTATCGAGCGGCTCCATGAATTCGGGCTTCTTCCGGAAGAAAAGCGCAAAGCGGTAGTGGGGACAATGCGTGAGTTGGCCATAGACACACCTGATTCAGGTTTTCTCGCAGAAGACACCAGATGTCTATTTACCGCAGGCGAACTCGTCGAGATTCTCAATCATGTGCGAGAGACGCTCTTACCAAATCTGACTGACAAGATTCGCCAGTGGCGGTGGGATCATAACGGCACAGATGACCCTGCCAACTATTTCGAGCCACTCGTTACAACGCTAAAGGACTATCGGAAAGAGTTGCTAAGTCAGCCTGAAGCGATTGCGCAGATTGACGCGGCACTCGGTGAGATCGAGCAGGCCATTGAAGAACTACAGGCAGAGATGCCTGAGGAAAGAGAATCGAGTGAATATTATGGAAGCACCTCCCAAGTTCGGAACGATGAGTCACGCTCTATTTTTGATGATGTAGATCAGTAGGTTGGTTTCAGATATGGGGCACAGATAAAGACTTTCGGTGGACGCATGCAAAACAATTTGCCTTAGCCGCGCTTCTTTAATAGGCCAGCCAAGCTTGCGACAATGAGTGGCACGAGTATCCAATTTAAAAAAACTATCAGGTTTGCGATGTCCCTGCATCTGATGGGCGCGATTCGTTGAATTTGTTGAGTTGATGGGATCCAGTCATTCTCCGAAGAAAGAGTAAACATCGGAAATTCCGTTTTAAACACCACATATAATCTGTCGAATGCATTCGCCTTCTTGACATCGGGTGCAGCTGTTTTCGATGTTGATGCTATCGGGGTCCTTATATTGCCAAGAACAGGTATCAATTGCGGTATTGACGGCGGCGAAAAAGGAGGGCCAAAGATCATGTCGGCAGGCATGGGAGGGGGCACGGTCGAGACAGGAAGACTGACGGGCACTGAGACCCTCTCCATCAAGTCAAGCTGACTGACAACGGCGTCAATTGGATTTTGTTTCTTCTCAACGGCGTTAGACTTCATAAAAAACAATAAGCCATTCGCCAGAAATATCAGGCACCAAATTATAATCAGCCAGCGAGCCATTAATCCAAATCCAACCAAATGGAGAAGAATTCCGTCTCGCAATGTTTTCCAGAATCCCTGCCTTAGAGACATTTCGACTGAACGCATTCGTAAATATACAGAATCGGCATCATCATCTTTTCCAGCTTGGCGCAACCACCGTTCCATGCCGCAATAAACGCCTTCGTCGAAACTAGTTAAGGATAGAAGAGCTACATAGTTACTTTTAGCGAGAGTGTGGGACCAGGTTCGCGTGATAAAGGAATTTACCCGATCCCAAAAGTTGGGATTAAGCGGAGCAGGAATATCGAGATCAACAAATGAAAGGCCTTTGAGATCAATGAGGCCCTTCCGGGGATCCTTTTTTTCCGAGGAATTGAGTTGGGCATGCAGTTGTTTGAAAAAACGCATAGTGCGACGATCAATTTCCAAAATCCCGATCTTCGCTTTGATGGCAACTATCCTGCCACTAATATTGAGATTTCGGAGAACTACCGCCGCACCAACTTCGCATCCAACCATACGCAAACTGGATCGGTGTCTGGAAGCGCCGAGGCAAGTGCTAGAGAGTACTAAATTTCCTCTCACTTCGGCACTACTCATGTTCAAGCCTCCTGCAAGCTGTGCCTTCTTGAGTTGAACATTGCCATGCACACGAGCACCGGTCAGTTGCAAGCTGGGTACGGTTGGAATTGTGATGCTCACTCGGAGACGCTCGCTGCTAGGAGTGCCAAAGAGAGAGCCGCCAAGATGGCTTTGTTCGAAATTTATCGCTCCAAAAACCCCACCGCTAAGAGTAACTTCAGAACCGATCTTCGATTGCCTGAAATCCATCACCTTTTTAATCTCTGTACGGACGGCTGGTTTCTTCTCCGTTTTAGGACAGGGGCTAAAATCAAGATCGCCTCCGATATGTGCAGAGGGAGCATTAAAATTCCCTTCAATTACTGCTCCACGCATTCGTAAACCCGCCTCACAATGGAGATCGGGCATCTCCAGGTCTCCTTTCACGTGAAGGCATTCAAAATCAATGCAACCTTTGACTTGGAGGTCTCGAAAATTTACTTTCTCTTCACCTGGGACAAGATTGATCGAACTGTCTTGTATTTGAAGGGGCCCATCAAAGCGGGAATGAGCTAAACTAAGGCCTCCCGAAAATTTGCAACCGCGAAAGGTCACTGCTCGAGCGAATCTTGCGTCCTCTAAGTCAACAAATCCTTCGAACGTACAATCGGTAAAATGCAGAGCGCCATCAATTGCACGGTTTCGCAGACAAACCGAATCAGAAACCACTACTTGGTTCAGCGTAATATTTTCAGAGCGTGTGATACTTGCGAGTAATTCGCGTCCCCACAAAGTCGCAGCCTCGATGTTCATTTTCGTAAGTATTTAACCAACAGAAGAATGCCCGTGCGCCACATGGTGACAATTCAATTTTTGAACCACAGGCCACCACCGGAACCCTTGCGGTGCCATTTTTTACTTCCCGAGCGGCAGCCAGTGTGCGATAAGTTAACTGTACTTAAAACAATCGAAAATATGAAAACTACCCAAGTTCCCTTAGTTGAAGTCGATTTGAGCCCGATCCTTTTTAAAATGCAATGCGAGGGGGTCACGCTTAATGGCGACCCCATCAATGATCAGGATGCCGCATTGGCTTACAGGCGTTTTCTCACACTTCATTTGGCTCATCCGGAGCGCACGCTTGTCCCGAATGTGCTTATTGACCTGGTCTGGCATCACCACATTCTCGACACCCATAAGTACGTCGCGGATTGTGAGCGTATTTTTGGCACCTATTTGCACCATGATCCCTATTTTGGCTTAGGCAGCGACGAGAGTTTCGCTGCCAATCAAGCTGCATGGGCTGAGACACGCGAGTTGTGGGAACAAGAGTTCGGCGAACCAATGACAGGCGAGGCTAATCCCTGTGCTTCCACGGATTGTCGCTAAACAAGGTTCACTCACTCTTCTGAGTGAATGTTGATTTTATCCTCTGAGGTAGCGAAGACTCTCGCGCATGCTGCGGAGAGTCTTCCGCAGGCTGAGCTCACTACAACTGAACAAGTAGAGGCCCTAAGGGTGTTATCTGCTAAATCTGAGGCATTGCAACGCCTCATCGAGTTGGCTAAAGCCGTTTTCGAGGAGCAAGGCTTCGTTCAAATACGTGGCCTGACGCGAGACACCGGGTCTAGCCTTTTCCCAGCTATTGGGAGCCTTGTTGGTGCTCTGTTCATCGACCCGGTTGTCGGTTCTGCTCTCATCCGCGCACATGTTAAGCCGCGCGAGGCTCTAATGGGCAACCAACTACGTTACCTCCCCTTTCACACTGATTATAGTATGCTTGCCGATCCACCGAGGCTAACAATGTCGCTGTGTATCGAACCTGATCCGACGCCAGGATGGGGTGCATTGCTAATTGCAGATGTAGAGGCAATGTCGTTTGGCGTTGAAAGCGACGTAGAATGCGAGGCCTTCCAGACAATCTCTTTCCCATTCGCTTCAAAAAATGCCCAATCAGGTGTCGATCTAATTGATTCCCCGATCATTTCCCGCGACTCAAACGACCGTTTCTTGGTGAGATATCACCGCTCTCGAATTGTTCAAGGATTTCGCGCCAAAGGCATTCGTGCAACTAAACAACAGGCGGCCACAATGCTGGCATTCGAGCGTTCGCTATCAGATTGGACACAAATCCTTCACCCAGAGGCAGGTGACATCACTTTGATTAACAATCGACGAACTGTACATGGTCGCACAAGATGCAGCATTGCTGTTCACGGTCTGGACGAAACTCGAGGTCGCCAGATGCAGTTTATCTTCGCTTACTGACGCGCATCTTTATGAATAAGCCATGGCATTTGTACGACGCTCACAAGATTGGAATCGAGGGGGGGAATATTGTTTTCTGGACCTCAATGATCCATCAGATAATCCCCCCACATACGGGGCGTGAGGTAGTCTTGGACTATGGCTGTGGGGTTGGACAATTTCTTCGTCTCCTTCACCAGATGCGACCGATGTCCCAAGGACTCGGGGTGGATGTCGATGAGAAAGCCCTAGCGAAGGCTCGCGAATCTGTTCGAGAGGGCGAGCCCCTCGAATATTCCACCCCAGACAAACTGGCTGGACTGGAGCAACACTTCGATTTTATTTTCAGCCAAGAAATCTTTTGGATGGTAGAAGACTTGCCTGAGCTTGCTCGCACTCTCTTTAAGACGCTAAAGGAGAAGGGCGAATATTACGCCACAATGGGTTGTCATATTGAAAATCCACTATGGGTTCATCGGCGCAAGGTTTTGCAAGAGGAAGGTGTCCCCTTTTTTGACTACTCGCTAGACCAAGTTGCAGATGTCTTTTATGCGGCTGGGTTTGAAGTCGGATTGAAGAGACTACCAGTCGAATACTTCAGTATGTATCATCCAGAATTTACCAAGCGCCGCGCTCAGAGTCTCTCCAAACTTGTGGAGACTACTCACGATCACAAAATGCTGTTTTCATTCCGCCGTGATTCCGAGTGGCGTGATCGCATAACAAAATCACACGCCCGTTGAGCGGGCTCCGAATGGCCCCCAATCGACAACATCTCGAATCTATCCGCGTCGTTGGCGCCTGTGAGAATAATCTGCGGAATCTAACGCTTACGCTACCCAGGGGCGAACTGGTGGCGCTGGCGGGGGCGTCGGGTGCCGGCAAATCCACTCTTGCTCATCATGTGCTTGCTCGAGTCGCTCGTCGGCGGCTGGGTCGACTACGGGGTGAGCCGGGAGCATTAGCCTCAGCATATGAACCAAAGGTCGAAGCCATCGAAGGCTTACCTCCGTGCATCGAGATAAAACAAGAACCGCTTCGCGGTCAAAGTCGCTCAACCGTCGCCACCTATACGGGAATACTTCATCTGTTAGCCGGACTTTTTTTGCACCACGGCGAATCACGATCTCCGAGTGGAGCGGAGGTTTTGCCGATTCGAAAGACGGACCTCGCAGAGTGGCTTTTTCGACATTACAAGGGAAGCGAAGTTCAGCGTGCTGAGATTCGCCCGGATTTGGTGATCGCTTCGGTAAAGCAATTTCCTCAGGGAGATTTTTATTTTCGTGAACGACACAGTGAATGGGCTCTGGGGACGCGAAGTGCGTTCAAAACTCCATCTACCGAGCGTTGGTGGATTGCCGTTCCCAAGAATCAAGTCACGATTAGTTCAGTTGAAGAAATCAGGCGCTTGATACAAAGCGAGACGTCGAATTCGCTGTGGGTTGTTAAAAAATCAATATTCCTCGAAGACGGCGAACACCGGATAGCGGCAGACGATCCTGTGCCATACGAGCGTTTTGGGAGATCGCTCTTTTCCTTCAATATTTCCAGGCCTGGCGGTGGGCAGTGTCCCGTCTGCAAGGGCTTGGGGATAACCCAAGGAGTAAAAGAAGCAACCCTGCTCCGATCCATGGATGCACCGCTTCTCGACGGGGGACTTAATCTTCCCAAAACTGGCGGACGTTTCACTCATCTGGGAGTGCTCGATGAAATCATTCGGGGACTGTGTTTCAAGGAAGGTATTCCATCGAAGGTAACGTGGCGCAAATTACCTGCGGAACTGAAGCGGAAGGTCATGTATGGCACTGGCAATGAGCTTGTACCTGAATTGCGTGATGGAGAATCACGATTGAGAACGGCGAAGCGACCGTTTGCCGGAATCGTGCCACTTGTTCTTGATCGGGCTCGTTCCACTGGGCCGGCGGCAAAAATCTTTCAGCCATGCGTGGAAGAAATGCCCTGCCAAGAATGCGGTGGCAGCCGATACAATAGGTCAGCAAGAGCTTCAAAATGGAGAGGGCACAGCGTGGCCGATCTTGTTTTGCGATTAAGTCTTAGCGAACTTCGTGATCTGCTGGGGGCGTTCGCCAAAACCCCAGAGCGCGGCGAAAAGGACTGGTTGCAGACGTGTGAAACCTTATTGGCTGTCTATCAACAACTTAAACTCGGACATTTATCGCTTAGTCGTGCTACCACTACCTTGAGCGGTGGAGAGGCACAAAGGTTAAAACTTGGTCTCGGATTGGCTCTGCAAATGAAAGATGTGTGCTACATCGTTGATGAGCCCTCCCGTGGCCTTCATTCTCAAGATGTTGAAGGACTTGCGCAGATGTTACGAGCAACCGTCGACGAGGGAAACAGTGTTATCATTGTTGAGCACCACCCGAAATTGCTGAGCGCTGCCGATCATCTCGTGACGCTCGGGCCCGGCGGCGGCACATCTGGCGGCTGCATTATTTACGAAGGGACACCAGAGAACTCACCGCTCGATACGAGTCGTGTTGAATTCGATCTCCCTCTCGAAACGTCGAAGAGTTTCGTTGAGGTTAGCAACGTGCAGTTGCACAACCTCTCCAATATTGGATTTCGCATTCCCACAGCAAAGTTGACCGGAGTCGTCGGCGTCTCGGGCGCTGGCAAATCGTCGGCAATCCTCGGCGCGTTAGTCCCAGCGGCGTGCAGAACTCTTGAAGGTGCTGGCGAATCACCAATTTGTCGTCTACGCCTGCCGAAAGAAATTCGCTTTGTCGAGGTTGTCGGTCAAAAGCTTGCCGCTCAGAACCGCCGCAGTGTAGTTGGCAGCGTGGTCGATATCTTAGATCCCTTGCGTGCCCATTTTGCTTCGCAGCCTGCTGCGAGAGCTCTCAGCCTCAAGGCTGCGGATTTTTCGTTTAATTCAACTGGTGCGTGTCCGGCCTGCGGTGGAAGCGGTTTCGCCCAGGATGGTTTTGGAAAAGAAACGGCAGATCGCTGCCACGCCTGTTCTGGTTCTCGACTTGCCGGACCTGCCTTGCTCGTACGAAGTGAGGGCTGTGGATTCGCTGAATTGCTCGAATGGCCTGTTTCCAAGTTATTCACACTGAATCATCCGGCTCTTGAAGGCGAGGTGAAGACGACATTAGGTGCACTAGTGGATCTTGGATTGGGACACTTGGCGCTTGGTCGCGCCACTCCAACTCTTTCGGCAGGCGAACGGCAGCGGTTAGCACTCTCACGCTTTCTAGCTCGCATCGAACGTGGAAACGGTATTGGTTTACTTGTTCTCGACGAACCCACTGCTGGGCTTAGTACCATCGACGCACGCCGTGTGTTTGCCCAGATCCGAACCCTTGCGACCAAGCATGGACACACCGTGATTGCTCTCGAACACAAACTTGAATTGTTGCCGAGCGCCGACTGGATAATCGAATTCGGACCTGGCGGAGGTCCTGATGGCGGCCAAGTGATTTACGAAGGAACGCTTGATGGCTTGCGGAATGCGTCAACCCCAACGGCAGAAGCGCTAAGCTCCGTCTCGTCAAAAAGTCCCGTTCGTCAAACATTGCAAAAAGGCAGCACAGGTGTCAGCGAAGCTCAGTTTTCGTGGGAGGCATGCGCAGAGGTCTTCGAACCGTTGGCCGCACGGCTTGAAACTCACGACGAAGCCGATCTGGTGCGACCTGTTCACCCGGCGGTTCGACTCGATCCCAAACGTTTTCCTGACGATGTACGAGTAGGCGAACTGCTCGAGCTGTTGCCTTGGGCCCGCAGACACGGAAAAGATCAGCCACCAAAAAATATCGAGACGTTTACTGATCAGCAACAGTTCGAAGGAGCCATCAAGGGGCAAGCCTTCGGGTTCTCGCCCGTTGCCCCGCAACTTCGATTAGGTTTAGCTACTCAAGGCGATTTGGAGGTAGCCATTCGCTCACTCGCTAAAATGGGGTTTAATAGGGGACGTCTCGGGGACCAGAGCCTTCCTTTGTCCGAATTGCCGAAACGGGTTTTGACCAATAACGATCTTCTTAGTTGCGCTGTCGTTTGTTCTCTGGATGCACCGGAAACTCTGAGGACAACCGGAATACGTTGGAGTGAGGGTGTTGTGAAAGTGTACGATGACTCCCAAGAAAGGAAGTTGTCCACGCAGTTTATCGGCGAAGGAGGGATCATAGGTTTTAGGCTCACTGCGCCCTTCATCGGAGATTGCCGATCGGCCCAAGGGCGATGCCCTCAATGTCTTGGCTCTGGAAGGTTGCCCTCATACCCTTGGAACCTAATTGTAGCTGATGAACGCCGTGGAATAGCTGAAGATGGCTTTTGGAACCCCGCCGTGCTTGTTGCCATTCGAGCGCTTCGTCGTTCTCGTTTGATTCCAGAGGCCAAATTCTTTGCCAACCAAAGAGTGGCCGACTTTCGCAATCCGCCGGCAAAGATGGACAGGCAAACAAGGCTTTACTTTGAGCACGGATTACCGTGGAGACGCTTTGAAAAGCCTAATGCCATTCGAACTGATCGCGAACAAGATTACTACTCTTGGCGTGGACTCCACGACTACGTGTACCAATCCCTTGGTCGTATGGTTGACGCAAATCACAAACGGCGCTTGCGTGCCGGAGTCAGCCAGGTGACCTGTCCGTGCTGCGAGGGCACTGGCATGGGCTGGGAGGCCGCAAAGTTCCAGGTTCTTGGAAGGAGCCTAGTGGAAATCTGGAAATCGATGAGTCTGTTAGACTGGAAGGAACGACTGGCATGCCAAGAGCCATCGCTCAACGTTGCGCTGGAACTGGGCCTCGGGAGATTGCGAGCGAACGACCGTTTCGATGCAATCTCGGAGCCTGATCGCTCACGTTTGCTGCTAGCGCTGGTGCCAACCGCGATATTGCAAAACTTAACGCTCATATCTGACGGTTCGATCATCCAGCCGAGCCATCGAACATTATTGAAGCGAATGGGGATGCAATTGGTTGCCAGTACGTTAAAAGCGAACCCAGGAACTGGCGATCCCCCCTCTTCTGAACCCGCTTCTGATAACTTCAGGGAGCTAGCGGCCGATTAGATTCTCATGATATCAGCGATCGCGGGCCGGTTGTACTCAGCGCCCGCCACCCTGACCGTGAGATTGGGAAGGGGTGAGTAGTGGGCGAGATGGTGCGTATGACCGCAGAGCACGGTTATCTCCTTTTCAGGGTGATGTCGCGCCAATTCCAAGAGCGCTTCGCCGATGGCCAGATTCACAAAGTGAGGGGCAAAGGCGGGTTCCGAAGGCTTTCCCTCGTAGAGCGCCGCTTCCGCAAAGGGCGGGACGTGGGTTGCGATGATTAACCTCTGGCAGGTTGCCAAGGCCTTGGCGCCGGTCGTATGGATGTACTCAGCTGACTGGTCGCCAAGCGCGTTAAGAATCGCAAAAAGCTCCGATGAGTCAGTTCGGGCCAGATTCTGGATGAGAAGGTGGTCGTTCAGGCGGGCTGTCGATCTCGATCCCAAGCCCGCACGCCCGTCCGCCCAGCCACGATGACCGATCAAGCTGGTCTCGGCGCTCAGGCGCACGATTTCTCCCGCTCCCAGGTGAATAAGATGGGGATGCACGCGGCACACTTTCTTAACCGTCTCGTCGACCGAAGCGAAATTGCCCTCGTAAAAGTCGTGATTCCCGAGAACGAAATAGATAGGACCAGGAAGAGTTGCCAGCAGGCCCAGGGTATATTCAATCCGCAAGGCATTGGAAATGTCACCGGTGATGAGGACGGCGTCGGGCTTTTGTCCCGCGACCTTGGCAATAAACGTCCGGACCACCTTGTCGGTGGGGAATTCGAGGTGGGGATCGCTGATCCAGGCGAGTTTCATGTCGCAAAAAGTTAACTTGGGTAATACTGGCGTGGGGATGGACCCGCACCAGTTGATACTTTACTCGATTAGGAAATGCCTCCACGCCGGGATGCCGTTGACGTTCCGGATGAAGAGCGTGCTGGGCAGCTCCCGCGGCGCGGCCGGCAGCTTGAGCAGGCGCAGGCCGATTTCCTCAGGCAGATGGTCGCCCTTGCGGCTGTTCACCTCCTTGCTGGCCAGGACGCAATTTTCCCACGACGTCTTGCCGCCGCGCGAGCGGGGCAGGACGTGGTCGATGTTGCCTTCACTGGGGCGCAGCGACTGGCCGGTGTATTGGCAGCGGCCACCGTCCCGCGCCCAGATGGCCCGGGCACTGAACTTGGGCCGGCGCTTGGGCACCTTGGCAAAACGGCTCAGCACGATGACATGCGGAATGCGCACCGCACCGCTCGGCGTGCGAACGGCATAATCGTTCTCACGCACAGGCAGTTTGATCCACTCAGCCCAGCGAGCAGGCACCATGTTCTCACCATCAATGTCGAGGGCTGTGGCCACGTCAGTGGCCATCTGCACAAACGCCTGTTGGGGCGTGCGCACATTGATCGCCTGCCAGTTGCGGTTAAGCACAAGTACAATCGGTCTGTTGAGTATGTCGTCCATAGTTCTTCTTCGTCTGTGGACTCATAACGGTGTTCGTTCTTTATTGTGAAATGAAAGCGGAAGGAGGATGGAACTCCCTCCGCTCGGTTATCGGGTTTCGCGGGTCGGTACGACAGGCGTGATCTCCTTAGGCAGGCCCACCATGAGGGTGTGGCCCTTACCTTCGGTGACCGCCTGGTCGATGGTTTGCAGGTAGCGCAGTTGGAACAGGCCAGGATGCGCTTCCATCAGCTGGGTCGCGTTGAGGAGATGGCGGAGTGCCGCTGTCTCGCCTCGGGCGCGCTCCAGGCTGGCCAGACCCTCGAGGCGTGCTTTCACCGTCTCGGCATAAGCCTGTTTCAGCTCACCCGACAGCATGAAGTCGCGCAGTGTAAGACGAAGTACTTTGGCTCCGACTCGCTCGGCTTGCTCGGTCACCAGAGGCGTCATGGCCTCGACAATCTGCTCACGCTGGGTCAGCAGCTCATCGAGCTTCTTCGCCGCCACGGTGGTGCGGAGCGCTTCCTGAACGGCAAGATGGAGCTGTTCGAGGTAGTTCTGAACGGAACGTAGAGCCAGTTCTGTCTTGATCAGCTGGTAGCGGAGTACGACGCTGATCTTGAGGGTCAGTTGATCGGCGGTCAGGACTTCCTGACCAACGACCGTGAGATTGGCCTCACGGACATCGAGCTCAACCTTGCCGATCTTCCAACCGAACACCCAATGGGTGCCGGCCTTCAGAATGCGGACATAGCGGCCACCGCGATACAGGAGAGCCTCGCGGCCATCCACGACGATGATGCGATGGATGGAAGTTACCGCGAACAGCGCCGCGACAGCCAGTGCCAGAATACAGATATAAATGAATGTCATATTGAGTTTCCTTTCGTTGTAAAAATTGAGTCCTGCCGCAACTCCACCTCAGCCAGGCGGGAATGCCTTCCGAAGAAGGCATCACAGGGCCGGACCGAAGCTGTCCATGCGAGCATGGACTGGAGTCACGACAGGACCGTTGAGCGGATTCGAACCGTCGGGTTTACCATTAGGCGATGCTTACTTACGCGGAACGATGCTCTCTAATGGAGAGTCGCCGCATTCGGCATCGCAATCTTTTAGCCACTGCAAGCCAGCGCCGGTGACTTCAGGCAATAGCTCTGGAAGAAGTGGTTGAGGACTGCCGGATCGGGCGTGGCCTCTTCCTCGGATTGGATTTGTTCCAGACCGGAGAGTTCCGCGTCGATGTAGCGGCTGAGCACGAGGTCCTTGGGACCGCGATCTAGTTCGTCGAAGAGCATCGGTATCTGGCCCATGTTCCGCTCGATCCATCGGCCTCATTATAAAATCGAGAGGAACATCTGTAGTCCCTGATATAAAGAATTCATCTCAACACTTCGGATAGGTCTTCTGCTCGAATAAAAACAATGCGGCCCATGCTGTTCCAATTACTGTTCTCGTTGACAGCTTCCTTTTCCCCCAATAGACAAGATGCAAATCTGAAAAGCCTTTCCCACTAATACCTATAAGGCCCAAAAGCCCAACCAAAATGCCAGGACAGAAAGACGATTGTTTGACCTCATCTAAACCGGAAATAAGTCGGTTCGCTTTTGCAATGTTTGATGTCCTCGGCTTCTCTCGATGGGTAAAATCCGAGAGCCTGCAAACCATCTTGAATTCATATCAGCACTTAATCGAGAGAGCAGTAACAAGACCGAATGAAAAAGGAGGTTTGAGTGCCGTCCAAACTCCAGAAGGTGCGCTGTTTGCCTTAACTGGGCCACCGCACTACGCTTACTTCAGCGATACAATACTATTGTGGTGTCCACTTGTGCCGCCACTCGTGGCTGATTTCGTTGAGAGGTGCAGTGACCTTATGTGCGAGGCTCTCGCCATGAACATCCCGCTCCGAGGAGCCATCACGCTTGGAGATGCCGTTCTCGATAGTAAGACAAATATTTTTATCGGCGCGCCGATCATTGAGGCAAACAATTTAGAGAAGGGGCAGAATTGGGTTGGACTTACGCTAGGAGAGTCGGCGATCTGGTCGCCGTTTCTCGTTCAACTTCATGGCACTTCGATAATTGAGTACCCCGCACCGATGAAAGAGGAGTTTAAGGCGTTTGCGTCGCCTATCGTCGTGGATTGGCCTCGTCGATGGCGTGACAAGCATGGCAATTGCTCCACGGTAAAACTTCGGGAATTGAACACCAATCCAGCTTTTTCCTCGTATTGGGAAAACACGATCCAATTTGCAGAGTATTCAATAAAGAAGCACGATTGGCATAAACGGCCCGAGGAGATTCCACCGAATGCAGTTCTGCGTTTGGTCTCTCGTGCCGACGCAAAATTCTAGAGATTGGACGCGAACGAAGCCCATCCGAATTGAGAGCCGGGATTGTGTTTAGTCTTTGTACGGGTCGTAGATATCGTGGCCAGCCATGGCGACGCCGATGGGCGTCAGCGTGTGCAGGACACGAATCGTGCCGTCGTGGGCGGCGAGGACTTCGGGCAGACGACGATAGGCTTGCGGCGCTTCGTCGAGGTCGCCCCCGCGCAGCTCGACCTTGCGGTCGTGCAGCCACTTCATCATCTCGTCGTGGCGGACCAGGCCCGCCTTGCGGACGCGCTTGGTCTTGCCATCCTCACCGGTCTCGTTGACGAACTTACCCTTGGCAGCCGTGCGCGACATGATGCGGCCCGCGCCGTGCACCGTGGAGTAGAGCGCCTCTTTGGAAGCCTCGGAATCGACGCCCTCAATGATGACGGCATCGTCGCCCATGCTTCCGCCGATGAATCCCTTCTGGCCCGGGAATGCCGGGGTCGCGCCCTTGCGGACGACCAGATAGTTCTCGCCGAAGTGCTCTTCCTCCCAAGCGAAGTTGTGGTGGTTGTGCACCTCTTCCTCAATCTTCACTCCGAGAATATTGGTCACGACGTGACGCGCTACATACTCGCGACCCGCGTAGGCGTAACGTCCCGCCAGATTCATGCCGGCGAGGTAAGCCTGACCCAGATCGCTGTCACGACGCACGACCGCAGGCGCGACATCCATGCCATCCTTGCCTCCTGCCTTCTTCAGGAAGTAAGTCGCGGTCTTGTGGCCAAGGCCACGCGAACCGAAGTGGACACCGACCCAGACGCGGTCTGCTTCATCGACAAAGATATCAACGTAGTGGTTACCGCTTCCGACCGTGCCGAGCTGGTTACGAGCGATATCCTTGAGCTGCTTGAACGGCTGCTCCGACCAGTGGGGATCGTCGAAGAGCTCGTGGTCGACGCGCTCCTTGTTGTTGCGGCCCATGCCGAACGAAATCGTGCGAACGACCTCGTTCATGATCTGCTCGATGCTGGGACGGACAGCCGCGCCGTTCGCGTTGGTGCGAATAGCCAGGTTGCCACAGGCAATATCGAAGCCCACGCCCGAGATGGAAACGAGATCGCGATACGCGATAACACCGCCAATCGGCTGGGCATAGCCCTTGTGGCCATCGGCACACAGGACGGCACGCGCTCCGCCCACCGCCATGCAGCGGTGGATTTGCGCCACCGTCGCCTCATCATGCTGACCAAAAATACGAACGCTCATAGTTGTTCCTTATATTGTAGCGGCGGTTGTTGACCGTCGCAGTTGTTTAAAATGGTTCCCGAGCATGGTTCCGCCCCATGGTCTCCTGATTCAAAGTCAGGCATCCTACTGGCTAGACGACTCGGGAATTGTTGACTGAACTGGTGGGGTCGCAGGGAGTCGCACCCTGACCATGCTGATTAAAAGTCAGCTGTACTGTCTGCTAATACTCCGACCCCGAAAAGACTCTCGTTTATAGGCTTGGATCTGCCAGTATCGTTGGCGATGAATAGCAGATTCGGCGATCTACCCGAAAACTACTGGCACTGCGCTGCTAGTGACTCAAAGAATGATAAAGAAGGCATTCTTAACGACTTGAACGCCGAGGCTCTGTTAAAGCAAATTGTTAACCCTTGGCATCTGGGCAAACCGTTCAATGTCGGCGGCACTATCTTCAAAGATAGAAGCACCGTTGACACGATAAAGATTACACATACACCGCAGCCGCTAGCCCACTATGCAGATCTCCATGAGAGGCAAATGCAGGCTTCAAATATTGCAGACATGCGGACGGATCGTCGATACCTTCCAATTTGGCATGGCGATGATCGGACGCACCAACTGCTTTTTGAAGATATTGAAGCAATACTACCTGAGGCCGATGAAAGTCTAGTTATTAGGCTTTGCTCAAGGTTAGGTTACGTCGCAGGAATACTATCCGCTTCAAAGCGGGGCGGGAAAAGTTCTTACGTAATATCGAATGAATACGATGTCCAAGATCTGGCTCACGCAGTCCTTCGTGGCTACCTCAAGTACTCAGTGCAGGAAGACCCTATCAGTAAGCTTGCTGGAACAAAATCATCCAGAGCGGATATTTCGATTGAAGAACTAGGCATCCTTATTGAAATGAAATTTGTTCGTTCACCTGACGATCAAAAGCAAATTGTGCAGCAGTTTTCAGAAGACCTCATGCTGTATGCTCAATGGAAACCTTTGAAAAGTCTTCTTTATCTAGTGTATAACTCAAGAGATTTACGAGATCCAGAAGCTCTTTTAAAACTAGACGGCAAAAAAGATATCAACGGCAAGGTATTTACCACGAAAATGATTCTTGCCTAGCTTCGGGTGCTGATTGAAATGGTGCTCGCGGGGAGATTTGCACTCCCAACCTCCTGACCCTCGATCAGGTGCCTCTGCTAGTTGGGCTACGCGAGCTGAAAATTTGTGCTACTCTGCGAATGAACCTATGGCTACATCCGCACTCAACCTGGTTGTAATTCGATCACCTGATATCGACAAATCGGCGACCTTCTATTCGGCCTTGGGGACAACCTTCTCCAAACATTCGCACGGCACTGGCCCAGAGCATTATGCTTCTGAAGGCGATGGCGTTACGTTTGAGATTTATCCTGAAGCCGATTCTGCTGGTGCAACGACGACCACCCGACTCGGCTTCAAAGTCACTGATCTGGATGACTTGCTTCCAATTCTCGTCGAAAAGGGAGGGCGGGTTGCTTCACCCGCTAAGGATTCTCCTTGGGGACGCCGTGCTGTGGTCGTCGATCCCACAGGCCACAAGGTCGAGCTTGTTCAGGGATAAATTGGTAGCCGCGACGGGACTTGCACCCGTTAGGTCCGGCTTGAAAGACCGGTCGCTCGATCTGCTTTGCATTCGCGGCCAAAATTCGTCCGCCCGGCAGGACTCGCACCTGCATTGCGCACTTATCTAGTGCTGACCGGGTATAAGCCGGGGGTTTTGCTTTAAACTACGGGCGGGTCTTGCAGACAGCGGTAAAGCGGAGCACGGAGGACTTGCACCCCAGTCAGCAAGCGCCGACTGATCTCGTTAGCACCGAGTCCCGGTTCGCTTGTCCGGTTCATGCTCCCAAAAGTGCTCCAGGCCGGATTTGCACCGACACAAAGCCGATCTTAAATCGGCTGCCTCTGCTAGTTGGGCTACAGGAGCGAAAGTGTCCCCAAGGCGGGATTCGCACCCGCAACCTCTCCATCTTGAGGGGAGCGCCTCTGCTGGTTGGGCTACAAGGGGAAAATTGGTCCCCACGACAGGATTTGCACCCGTACTGTCTCCGTTCTGAGCGGAGCGCCTCCTTCTAGTTGGGCTACGTGGGGGTAAAATGGTGCTCCCGGCAGGATTTGCACCCGCGACCGTCTCGTTCGAAGCGAGCCGCGCTTATCTGCTGCGCTACGGGAGCTAAATTGATTCGCCCACGGGCCACGGAGCTGCTGCTCACACCTTCCTTTTGCAGAAGGCCTGCCGTTGATTCGGGAGATGGCCCGGCGTCGAAACTCGACGCGGGCTCTGGGCGAAATTGGCTGCCCCACTTGGATTCGCACCAAGATTTACGGTTTCAGAGACCGTCGTGCTACTGTTGCACTACAGGGCAAAAAGTGGTGCCGGCCCGTGGCGTTACGGTTTGACGGATGAACCGTCCGGCTGATCTCCTCGCCCGGTCGTGTTAACGCCTTTGGGGGCTAAGGTCTGGTTGGCTAAAAGTGATCCGGCTACCGGTGCTGCCCCGGTCTCGGTCTCTTTACAAAAGAGGTGCCTTAGCTGCTCAGCCAAGCCGGAATAAATCTGGGCTCACCCGGAGTTGCACCGGGACTTCACCGATTAAGAGTCGGGTGTACGGTCTGCCAATACGCTGAGCCCGTGAAATAAAAATCGCTCCGGGTGGTGCCGCCCCACCGTTTCCTCCTTATGAGACAGGCGTCGTGCTGTTGGACCACGGAGCGTAAGAAAAGTTGCAGCGGTGAGAATCGAACTCACTATCTCCTGGTTATGAGCCAGGCGGCTTGCCATTTGCACCACGCTGCGGATAAAACGATCCATCCGCCGGACTTGCACCGGCCTTCTGTCCGTTACCGACGGACCGCAGCGCTGTCTCTGCTTGGATGGAATGAAATTGGACACGCACCCCGGACTCGCACCGGGTAAGATCGGTTTTGCAGACCGACAGCTCGTCGACTTTGCCATGTGCGTGATTGAAATTGGTCAGGTGCGTGGGGCTTGCACCCACCCGGCAGGCTTCACAGGCCTGAATGCTGCTGGCTACATCATCACCTGGTACTGCGTACGGCAGCAAATGATCCTCCGGCCGGAGTCGCACCGGCATCGTCTTCTTTACGAAAGAAGTGCATTTCTTGCTCTGCCACGGAGGAATGAAACTGGTGCTCCCGCGAGGATTTGCACCTCGACCCTCCGCCTTCGCACGGCGGCATGCACGGCTCTTACACCTCGGGAGCTTGGAAAACGTTTGCATCATGCCGGTGCTGCCCCGGGCGCTGCCCCGGGTGCTGCGCACGGCAGTAGAGCGGTTTGGAAGACCCCCTGGACGGGTAGTCCCCATGCGTGCTGCTACATCAATGATGCTGGATTACTGCCGTCCGCAAGGACTGGCTGAATTCGGAATTGCGCCGAACTCTCCTCGGCTTCAACGAGGCGCTAATCTGTCTCAGCTATTCAGCCTTAAATGGGTCCCTCCGCGAGGTAACGCTCCCCGGTCTATCAGTAATCGGCTGATGGCTCTGCTTTTGAGCTACGGAGGGTACTGTCATAAAAAATCGCCCGTGAAGGTTACGCTCCCTCGAATCCCGGGTGTAGGCCGGGCGCGTTGCTATTACGCCAACGGGCGGAAAGTGGTCACCGCATCCGGACTCTCACCGGATAGGACCGGGTTGAGAACCCGGGTGCTTGAGATACTTTGCATTTGCGGTGTGTGAAAATGGCGGAGCACCAGAGAATCGCACTCTGGACGCCGTTAAGCGCAGCTGTTTTCGAGACAGTGTCCTCGTCTATGCCGGACGTGCTCCGTGAAAGTGGCTCCCAGGGTAGGACTCGCACCTACACGCCTTGCGGCACCTGATTAACAGTCAGGCTCGGCTACTATTTCGACACCTGGGAAATCTCCCCGGCAGGAATTGCACCTGCGACCGTGCGATTAGAAGTCACACGCTCTACTCCTGAGCTACGGGGAGGGAAGGTGGTCGGGCACCCCGGTGCCTCCCCGGGTGTCTCTCGGTTCCAAGCCGAGCGGATTGATGTCTTCCTCGTGCCCGAGGTTGTGATTGAAAATACTGCCATGGCGGTCCCGACGAGACTTGCACTCGTTAATGACACGGTTGACAACCGTGCGCCTCGACGACTTCGGCTTCGAAACCCATGGCGTGGGTTGATAAAATGGTGGGAGTTGGTGGTAATGCTCCACAGGTCACCTTCCGACAGGTTTTTTGACGGCCGATTTACAGTCGGCTAGCCGGGGCAACTCCCAGGGAAAAATACTGCCGTGCGCAGCACTGGAGATGGCGGGTAACGCTCCCGCATGAGACTGCTTGCAAAGCAGGTGCCTTCCTAGTCGAGCCACATCCCCAGTCTTGCGCAGCGCAAGTTGCCCCGGTGCCGCCCCGGGCGTGAGTGATTTTGGAGATCTCTCTGCACAGCTGGTGCGCAACTTATCTGCGGTATCAAATGGTGCAGCCAGCCGGTTACGCTCCGGCTTCTCAGCATTGGCAATGCCGTATCCTACTAGTGGACCATGGCCGCGAAAAAGGGAGAGAGCGCTGGTCCTGGATAGATTCCAATGCCCCGGCGCTCCCTTTATAAAATAGTGCGGTCCCGCAGACAGCCGACAACTCATCAGGTTGCCGCCATCCGCAGGACCGCTATTCACAATAAAGAACGAACACCATTACGAGCTCTTGTGTTCTCGTACCCGCAGGTATTTCACGGCGGATGTTTCGGTGTTTCAGGCACACCTCCCCTGCGACTCTTTATCTATATTTTCATATAGAGTTGAGCCTAAGCCTTCTGTGATGTAATTCAGGGACTTGGAGGGACCGGTCTACGCAGAAACGTTGCTGTCTATACGGCGTCAGTTGACACCGCACCGGTATTGAAATATAACCTTAACGGTTACTTCAGAGCCGCAATCCACGATTCTGTTTGTGACCAATCCGCCCTGCCGTCGGTTCGCGCCGACGGCAGGGTCTTCTCTTTGTCACCTTAAAGTTTGTTAATTGTCAGTTTGTTGTTTGTTCCTTTCGTTTACCTCTGAAAAAGTCGAATAAAAAACCCCGCGCACCTTTCGGTGGGCGGGGTTGGAAATTGTCCTGAGTAGTCAGGCTAAAACCTATCCGCGCACCTCCTGCGTACGATCTTCGTTTCCGGTAATCGGGCCATATTTGACCATAAACCGGGACGAAAGCACGCTGGCACCTTGCAACCAAATGGCTGCAAAGCTTAGGCAATGCTTTGTGGTTAATGATATGGTTCTCATGGCTGTTGAATGTGTTCCTTTGATATAGAATAAGACGCGCTAGGGCAAGAATAATCTCAACTTATTTTCAAGTATTTTTAAACGTCGGTGCAAACACCAATCCTAAAAGAGGATGTTCTCGACGAAGCGCTGAATATGCTCGGGTGTTTGCCGTTGCCGCCGAACGACCACAACCAATTCACGCACAA
>Ga0182024_10002210_pt1 | contig 48792 bp, 46 predicted proteins | sample P32metaG_FD_120480 | JGI IMG/M metagenome (GOLD analysis project Ga0182024, IMG submission 120480) | Permafrost microbial communities from Stordalen Mire, Sweden - P3-2 metaG (Illumina Assembly) | ecosystem: Environmental > Terrestrial > Soil > Wetlands > Permafrost | place: Sweden: Stordalen...
AGCGTAAAAAAATACTGTAATGAAAAAAATACTGATCTTTTCTTTGCTCGCCCTGCTTAGTATGGGGGGCTTTTGTCAGGCTTCTGATTCTAACATTTCCATCATCCCGGAACCGGTCAGCCTGGTCAGGGGTGCCGGATTCTTTGCATTACCGGAGAATATTTCTATAAGTATTCCCGCCTCTCCTGAATTAAAGGAAACCGGCCAGCTGCTCAAACAAAAGCTTGCAGTCACCAGAAAGGCAGTTACCATCAATGGCCCTGATAAGACATCTATTATACAGTTAACCTTAAATAAAACTGTAGATAAAACCCTGGGTATTGAGGGTTATACCCTTTCCGTTCGCTCCTCAGGAATCCTGATCGCTGCGAACAAGCCAGCCGGCCTTTTTTACGGGATCCAGACATTGTTGCAATTATTGCCAGGAGAAATCGAAAGCAGCGTTCCGGTTTCGGGCATTGGATGGAGTGTTCCTGTTGTTGAAATCACCGATTACCCCAGATTCGGCTGGCGCGGGTTGATGTTTGATGTTGCACGTCATTTTTTCACCAAACAGGAGGTGAAAGATTTTATCGACAATATGGCCCGCTATAAATTTAATCTGCTCCATATGCACCTTACGGATGACGAAGGATGGCGGGTAGAAATCAAGAGCCTGCCCCGGCTTACTACGGTGGGTGCGTGGAATGTAAAGAGGGTGGGTTATTTCGGGGAATTCTCCAAACCAGCGGCAGATGAACCAAGAAATTATGGAGGGTTTTATACTCAGGATGATATCCGGGAACTGGTTAAATATGCCAGGGACCGGTTTGTAAATATCATGCCTGAAGTGGATATTCCGGGTCACAGTATGGCTGCGATTGCTTCTTATCCGGAATTATCCTGTACCGCCGGTGCCGATAAATACCAGGTGATTTCTGGTGAAAAATTCATCGACTGGCACCAGGGTGGATTTGATGCTTTGGAAGACAATACGCTTTGCCCGGCCAACGAAAAAGTTTACCCTTTCCTGGATAAGGTCTTCACCGAGATTGCCGCACTTTTTCCTTTTGAATATATTCATGTCGGCGGTGACGAATGTGCTAAAAATTTCTGGGAGCAAAGTGATGCTGTGAAGCAACTGATGAAGAAGGAGAATCTGAAAACGATGGAAGAAGTACAGAGTTATTTTGAAAAAAGAGTAGAAAAGATCGTGGAATCAAAAGGTAAAAAGCTGATCGGCTGGGATGAAATCCTGGAAGGGGGACTAGCCCCCAATGCTTTGGTCATGAGCTGGAGGGGAATGAAAGGCGGTATCGATGCTGCCAAGATGGGCCACCAGGTGGTCATGAGTCCGACCACTTTTGTTTACCTAGACTATATGCAGGGAGATCCTATTTATGAACCCCTGGTCTATTCCACCCTTCGGCTGAATACTACCTATGAATTTGAGCCCGTGCCCGATGGAGTTGATTCGAAATTTATTCTGGGAGGCCAGGCCAATATGTGGACCGAACAGGTTTATAATATCCGCCATTTGCAATATATGGTTTGGCCGAGGAGTCTTGCCATATCCGAGTGTTTGTGGTCTCCCAAAGAGAAGAAGAACTGGAACAGTTTTGCCAGGAAGGTCGAGAACAATTTCCCGAGAATGGACATGGAGCAGGTTAAATATTCCCGCTGTATGTTCGACCCGATATTTGACGCTAAAAAAGATGCTAATGATTCACTGCTAATCGATCTCTCCTTGGAAGTGCAGGGCCTGGATATTCATTACAGTTTTGACAACTCGCATCCGGATAATTTCTATCCGGTATACAAGGGTCCACTTTCGGTTCCTAAAGAAGCGGTTATGTTAAAAGTGGTTACTTATCGTGGTGATAAAGTGATGGGGCGCCAGATTGATATGCCCATTAGCGAACTGAGAAAAAGAGCTGGCCTTATTAAATAGTTGGGGTGGAAGACTATCCACCACTTATTAACAGACCCGGGATCAATACGGCATTTTAATTAGGTTTGCGATGTATCAACAAGGAACTCCGTGCGGTTAAAAAGCTTAGAGATAAAAGGGTTTAAGAGTTTTGCGGATAAGACCAATATTCTTTTTAATGAAGGGATTACAGGTATTATAGGCCCAAATGGTTGCGGGAAAAGTAATATTGTGGACAGCATACGTTGGGTGATCGGTGAACAGAAGATCTCTCATCTGCGTTCCGAGAATCTGGAAAGCCTGGTCTTCAATGGTTCGAAGAACCGCACCGCGTCCGGACTTGCAGAAGTGAGTCTGACTTTTGAAAATACACGCAATCTACTTCCTACAGATTTCACGACGGTAACGATTACACGCAAATTTTATAAAAGCGGAGAGAGCGAATACCGCCTCAATGATGTAAGCTGCCGCTTAAAAGATATTCAGAATCTTTTTCTCGATACCGGTATTTCCACAGATAGTTATGCCATCATAGAATTAGGGATGGTGGATGATATTATTCGCGACAAGGAGAACAGCAGGCGCCGCATGCTGGAACAGGCTGCAGGGATTTCCATTTACAAAACCAGGAAGAAAGAGGCACGTCTGAAACTCGACGCTACGGAACAGGATCTCGCACGCATTGAAGATCTTCTTTTTGAAATCAATAGCCAGTTAAAAACCCTGGAAATCCAGGCAAAAAAAGCGGAGAAATATTTCGAGATTAAAAAAGACTACCGGGAGTTGAGTATAGAACTGGCCAAGGCCTCGCTGGAAGGATTTAATGCAACTTATAAAAGTCTGACCCTTCAATCGGAAACGGAAACAGATAAAAAATTCGAATTAGAGGCAGGCATTGCCACGGAAGAAGCTGCGTTGGAAAAAGACAAGCTGGCCTTTATTGACCAGGAGAAACAACTGCAGGGCCTGCAGCATGCATATAATGAACTCCTTCAACAGCTCAGGGATAAGGAGGCAGAAAAAAACCTAGTCAGTCAGCGGCTGAACTTTCTTGCAGAGAAAGAAACTAACCTGGTGGATTTTCTGGAAAAAGGCGAGGGACAGGTTAAGGGACTTGAAGAAAGTGTTTCATTTACAGATCAGCAGGTTGCTGAAGAAGAGTTGAAGCTCGCAGACCTGCAACTGAATCTCGAATTGCTGAACGGAAAGACCGAAGAAGCCAGGGCGTATTTTGGTAATATAAAACTTTCACTCGACCAGTTGAGAAGCGAAATCGCGCTGGGCCAACGCAACCAGTTTGAGGCCGAGAAAAATATTGCGGTAGCCGATACTTCTATTCAGAATCTGGAGGCGGCTGTTTTTCAATTGGAAGAAGAAAGATCTGCCCGCGAACTTCAGATCAGCCAGCTAACCGAAGAAAAAGATAGCACCGGCAGGGAGCTGGATACACGTAAAACGGATCTGAAACAGCTTCAGGAACATCAGGAAAGGACAAAGGATCAGATCCTGCAAACGCAGGAAAAACTGGAAACCCTTCGTCAGCAATTTGCGGATCAAAGCAGGAAATATGATGCACAGAAAAATGAGCACGACCTGTTAAAAAGCCTGATAGACTCGATGGAAGGATATCCGGAAAGTGTGAAGTTTCTACATAAGAATCCCCGCTGGAATCATACCGCGCCCATTCTTTCAGATGTTATCTATGTAAAGGAGGAATTCAGAACGGCTGTAGAAAATGTGTTGGAACCCTATCTGAATTATTATGTTGTAAATGACCTGGAAGAAGGACTCCAGGCTGTGCAGCTGCTCGACGATAACAAAAAAGGTAAGGCGAATTTTTTTCTCCTGAATAAATTTCAATCGGACCGTCCCGAATTTGATCATCAACCTGAAAATACCATTCCGGCTCTCCAGGTAATTGAGGTGGACGTAAAATATTTACCGCTGGCAAAACATCTGCTGGCTAATGTTTTTATTGCTGAAAATGAACCTTCTGTGGAATGGTTTAATGCTGAATCCAATGGCTCTGTAATACTGGAGAAGCACGGAAAATACGTGAAAGGAAAATATTCACTCACGGGTGGGAGCGTGGGTTTATTTGAAGGTAAGAGAATCGGACGCGCCAAAAATCTGGAGAAGATTCAACTTGATGTAGCTTCACAGGAAATTGTTGTTAATCAATTGAAGTCTGAAATACAGGCGCGTCACAACGAAGTGATTGGATTTAATCAGCAGCTGAAAGAGCAGGCGATCCGTCAGGTGCAGGAAGACATTAACCGGCTGAGCAATAATCTTTTTGCTATCGAAAATAAAACAGAGAACCTGAATAACATTCAGCAGGATGCATTCACCCGTAAGCAGGAGCTTGAACAACAACTTCACCAAACGCAGGAATCCATTGAAGGAACCCGCAGAGATTGGCAGGAACTCCTGGCCACGGTCAATGCGTTGAAAGAAAAAATGTTTCATGGTCAGGAACAGTACCAACTTGCCGAAGCAGCCTATAATGAGGTGTCTGCCGGCTTCAATGATTTCAATCTTCAGGTGATTCATCAGCAAAACCGTATTGCTGCGTTAAAGCAGGAATTGGAATTCCGGAACAGTCAACTGGCGGATTTAAAAACGCAAATTGAGAATAACCAGGTCCAGGTTACTCAAACCCGGGATCAGATCGGGGAGAGCAGGGACATGCTGAATACGCTGGATGAATCGCTGTCAGGCATGATGAGACATAAGGAAAAGGAAGAGAAAAAATTGAATGAGGCCGATCAGGCTTATTATAATGAGAGAAATAAAATCAGCGAAAAGGAAACGGCTGTTAGGCAGTTGATCAGACAAAAAGAAAATGCAGAACATATCCTGGGGGAAATCAAGGACCGGTTGAATGAACTCAAGTTGCAACTGGCGGGGATGAAGGAAAGACTGAGTGTGGAATTCAGGATCAACCTGGACGATATCATCGACGAGCCCAGGAGCGGAGAAATTCCGCCAGATGAGCTACAGGAGAAAGCCGACCGGATGAAAAAACGCCTGGAGAACCTGGGGGAAGTGAATCCGACAGCCGTAGAAGCATTCCAGGAAATGAAAAGAAGGTATGATTTTATTGTTGATCAGAAAAATGACCTGGTCAGTGCCAAGGATATTTTATTGCAGACCATCCAGGAAGTAGAAACCACGGCCAATCTGCAATTTCTGGATACTTTTGAAAAAGTAAGGGAGAATTTTCAAAAGGTTTTTAAGGCCTTGTTTACTGAAGAAGATACGGCGGATCTTATTTTGGAGAATCCGGAAAATCTTGCCGAGACCGGAATCGATATTGTTGCTAAGCCGAAAGGGAAAAGACCTTCTTCCATCACCCAGCTGAGCGGGGGTGAGAAAACACTTACAGCAACGGCCCTGTTATTTGCCATTTATCTGATAAAACCGGCGCCTTTCTGTATTCTTGACGAGGTGGACGCGCCGCTGGATGATGCCAACGTAGGTAAGTTTACCAATATGATCCGGCAGTTCAGTGATAATTCCCAGTTTATTATTGTTACCCACAACAAAATGACCATGAGCAGCGTGGATGTTATTTATGGTGTAACCATGCAGGAAGCGGGCGTAAGCAAACTGGTTCCTGTCGACTTCCGGTCATTGAGTACGCAGCCGGGGTAATGTAATTTGAAAATTTGAATCCAGATCACCAACCCAGCCAGGCGATTGTCCCATTACTGCCCGCAAGGAAAATCCGGTTACCCGATTTTGCCTTTCTGCACACATGAAATCCCTCTTTGGAAATTAGTCTCCAGTTCATTCCCCCGTCTTCGGAAATATCGACACCTGAAGTTCCGCAGGAGACCAGTTTTTTATTGCTGAGGTATTCCACGCAGCTCCGGTAACCGTGAGGCGGCCTTGCAGGTATTTGTTGATGAAAAGGATGAAAGCGGATCAGGACCGCATTGCCGGCAATAATACTATCTTTTGAAAAATCGCCGCCAGCAATAAATCCCTGATTGGTATCCCCGGGATTTATAGCGATCGAGTTGGCCCCTGTACTTTCCTTGCCCTGAGAAAGGGAGAGTGGATATTTTCCGGAATGATTCATATATAAGGCCGACTGTTTTCCTCCGGATACGAAGGCGTATTGATCATTTCCAAGCCATTTAATATTACTCCCACTGGCAGCAAAAAACGCTTCCCCGGACGCAGACGGGGGTCTGTCTCCTGATTCTATTACTTTCCAGGAATCTCCATAGTCATCCGATTGCGCCAGAAAGACCTGGTTGTTTATGGGATCACCGAGCAGGATGCCCTTATTTCCTGAGAAATCCATCGCATCCAGAAATAAAGCGCGACTCGTATCTTTCAAAACAGAAATCCAGGTATCTCCTCCGTCCCTGGTTTTTAGAATGACTGCCGGATCCGTGGTTCCCATGATAACAGCCTCCTGTTCGCTGAATGCCTCCACGTCCCGGAAATCTGTCTTCTCATAGTGCAGTATGGTGATCCATTTCCAACTTATGCCTCCATCCCTGGAAACGCCAACGGTGCCTTCACTTCCGCTTACCCAGACAATGCGGTCATTCACTGCACACAAACCACGGAGTGAAGATGGATTTCCCATGCTGAGCACATGAATCTGCTGAGCATGCATTGGCCTTAGTTGAAAAAGAAAAAGGCCTGTGATAAACCAGGTTTTTATCATGATTGAATACCTTATTATTATTCCCGGCATCCACTTTATGGGGAGCTATGAATTTACACAGAAAATAATAAGTTGGGAGCATATCAAAGCCTGGTAAAAAAGGCTTTTATGAAATCGGAAGGTTGGGCAATGAAAGGATTCCGGGGCTATTCTCCAAATATTTGCTGCTCTTCCCTTTCTTCAACAGGAACCTTGCGGATAAAATCATCGTAGTGCATATCGTCATGGTTGCTGAAAGCGCCGTATGAATCTACACTGTAACCAATGGTGCCGTCATTTCCTTCGATCAGGTATAAAATAGAAGAGTCGGCGGGATCAGATTCCCCCTCGAAGCGGTAAGTCCTAATGATCTTCAGATCCCGAGGTTGGTAATATTTCCCGTTCCCAATACTGAATCCCTCCGGTGTCGGAAGAAATTCATTATCCTGACGTTTCAACCTCAGTTTTTCAATAACCTGACTGAGGGTAGTCATTTCAGCGGGCTTAATCATAAAAGTGATTATTTGATAAGATAGTAAAGATTCAAATGGCGTACCAACTATTTATTTCCGGCCTATTCCGGCCTCGAAGTGCTTAATCTTATTATACAATGTTTTCCTGTCTATTTTAAGAATTTCAGCAGCTTTGGATTTATTGAAGTTCACTTTCTTGAGCACATTCATAATGGTTTCATATTCTGCCTGGGCAGCGGCATTCTTAAGGTCCATTTCGGGATTGTCCAATTCAGATGCGTGCATGGATTTTACAGGATCCCTCGGAATATTATCCCACTGAACACCGGCAATCTCGGCCGGAAGCACACGGGTTCCGATTATGCCGGAGGGAGAAAGCAGGGCCGATCTTCGGACGACGTTGCGGAACTCTCTGAGGTTTCCGGGCCATGCATAATTCATGAACATGCGGATGACCTCGTCCTCAAACCCTTCAACTTTTTTATTCAGTTCCTCATTGGCATTGTCCAGGAAGAATTGGGCGAAGAGAGGAATATCTTCCTTTCGGTTCCTCAAAGGAGGAAGAACGATGGAGAATTCATTAAAACGGTGAAAAAGATCTTCCCTGAATTTGCCCCTGCGGTACGACTCCTGAAGATCTTCATTGGAAGCTACAATGATCCTGACATCCACATCTGTTTCCTTATTTCCACCAACGCGCTTGAATTTTCTCTCCTGTATTACCCTGAGCAGTGCTGCCTGGATTTCATAGGAGAGGTTGGCAACTTCATCGAGGAAAAGGGTTCCTCCGTTAGCGAGTTCAAAGTGCCCTACCTTATCATTCATGGCTCCGGTAAAAGCGCCTTTCACATGTCCGAAAAGCTCGCTGCCTGCGAGCTCCTTGGAAAGTGTCCCGCAATCCATGGCAATAAAAGGCTTATCTCTCCGGTGACTTTTATCGTGAATGGTCCTTGCCACAACTTCTTTCCCGGTTCCGCTCTCTCCATAGAGTATCACGCTGTAGTTGGTAGGGGAAACGAGTTCAACTTGCCGGAATAGCTCGATGGTCAGGGGTGACTTGCCCACAAGAAAATTAACACCCTTGGAATCAGCAGTTTTTGCTTTCGGCTTTGGCTGAAGGGGTTGGTTGTTTCCCGAAACCCCATTTGAGATTGCATGTAAGGCTTTATTTATAACCGTCAGCACTTCATCGGGTACAAGGGGCTTGGTAATATAATCGAATGCCCCGGCCTTAATCACATCTATCGCAATTTTGATATCAGAATAACCCGTGATAATGATAACCGGAACGGAAGGACTGACAGTTTTCATTTCAAGGAGTACTTCCCTGCCTTCCATATCGCCAAGGCGGAAGTCGCAAAGTACAATATCAAATTTCTTTTCCCGGAACAATGATAATCCCCGGTTCCCAGTGTTGGCAGCTTCTGTTTCGAATCCCTTCCTTTGCAAATAACGCTCTAAGAGATTGCACATATCCCGGTCATCATCTACGATCAATATTCTATTCATTAAATTATCTTAGTTTAAAATTAAAAGAAAAAAGGAATCAGAAACAAAATACTGTTGTAAACATCCTGCCATTCTTAAGATATATATTTAATAAGGAATCGGATCAAACCAGGCATCTTTTTGTGGAATATAATACTCAAAGATCGGCGCCCTGGATTTTCACCCTTATCATATTGCATCCAATACTTAAAACCAAGTCAGTTCTTGCGCTCAATACGGGCTTAAATGCATCTGGCAAGGGAATTGAGTTCTAATGTTAAATAGTTTTGAAATGTCATGAGTGATGGGAAGATACAAATCGTGTTGATAGTGGATGACGAGCAGGATATTTGTTTTCTCTTTGAAAAGATTCTCCGGAAAAGAAACATCCAGACAGGCTATGCCAATAACCTGGCAGATGCTGCGTCCCAGATTGAAAAGAGACGGCCCTATCTGATTTTTCTTGATAATAGTCTGCCGGATGGGAAAGGAATTGATTTTATACCATATCTGAAATCTCGCTACCCTTATACAAAAGTGATCCTGGTAACCGCGAATGATGGCCCGGACGATCAAAAAGCCGCATTTAAAAAGGGAGCCGATGATTTTTTGGGAAAACCGTTATCCCTCGAGCGAATTAATCACACGCTTGATAAGATGATTGGCCTTCCCCAGGCCTACCCCATTATGTAGAATAAATTGCCCTGATAATTATTTCTAATCATGAATTCTCACCCGATTCTCCGTAGCTTGTAAAGCGGTATTTATTAAATCGATCTTTATGGGAAATCTGCTTTATGTAATCGCCGTAGTACTGATTATTGCCTGGGCCATTGGATTCCTGGGTTATCACGCGGGCCGTTTTATTCACATTTTACTAGTGATTGCAATTGTTGCTGTGATATTGAAAGTTATCCGCGGGTCATCTGACTAAGTGTTTCTACTTATAGAAAAACCAAAACGGTTAACTGCATTTCTACCTGAAATTATTTATAACACATTAACTTAAGAACCACCGGATTGGTTCGTTTGTTGTATTGGTATCCTAAATCCAATTTTATGGTTGCTTCGATGGTTCATAAAACTCCGGATATCATATTGGACAAGCTGGCCCGACTGTTAAATGAATTGCAAACCGTGAAAGACAATTATGAACAAACTGCTCTCCGTATGCGAAATAAGCAGTTGCGTTTATCTCTACTTGCATTGGCGCAGGAAAGCAAGCAATACGCCAATGAGCTGATCGCCCATATTGAAACGCTGGGTGGTAAATTAAATGACCGATTTAAGGGTGATTTTAACAGAATGGCACCTGATAAAGAGAACCTGCTCTTTAAGGAAGGTAAATCTGATCTCAGAGAAATGAACCTTGGCGAAAAACTGCTGATGAAAACCTATCGGGATATATTGAATGAGCCTTTTCTTTACGATAATATCCGCCAGATGATTCGTTACCAGCAAAATGGGCTGATGCATTGTTTTTCTCAACTAAAGATGTTGTACGCCACGATCTTAAAATCCACTGCGGAGGATCTTTAAATAAAGAATTATTCGCTGGTATCACTTCAGATTCTGCTTTTGGGAAATGTTTTACAAAATATGCAGATTCTGGCAAGGAATTTAGGTATATAGACGATATACGATTTTACTAACTTTAAAAAGACAAACATGAATACCTCCAGAATTTTATTAGGATTTGCAGCTGGCGCCGCGATTGGTGCAGCTCTGGGAATTTTATTCGCTCCGGATAAAGGAACTGAAACCAGGCGAAAAATTGCTGAAAAGAGTAATGATGTGGCCGGCTCTTTAAAAGACAAATTCTCTGACCTGGTGGATGGGGTGAAGGAAAAATTCTCCGGATTAAAATCAGATGCAGAGGATGTGGCTGAAAAAGGATATTCTGCCTATAACCGTACGAAATCAGAAATAAATTCTTTTTAAGGGGGATTGGGTTTGAATTATGAGTTATGGATTATGAGTGATGGGTGAGGAGATAGCCTTCATTCATAACCCATAACTCATAATCCATAAGCCAACACTCAATACTTCGTCAACTCCGGCCGCACCTCATCTATATAGGCAAGGATACCTCCTTTGAGATTGTAAAGATTCTTGAATCCAAATTTTTCTTCCAGCTCCCTGATCGCCTTGCTACTCCTTCCACCCATTTTGCAATGGATTACCACATCCACTTCCCTTGAGATCCTGCCGGCCTGATCAGCAACAGTTGACAAGGGGATGAGTTCGCCACCGATCTGCGCGATTTCATATTCGTATGGCTCGCGGACATCAATGAGCTGGAATTTTTTCCCTTTTACCTGCCACTCGTATAATTCCTTTGCCGTAATCTCTTTCAATGGTTTTTCCTCCACGGCGCGCACGCCGCAAAACAATTCGTAATCGACCAATTTGGTTATGGTTGGATTTTTCCCATTCACAGGATTATCGGCCCGGCGCTTGATATTAAATGTGCGGTTTTCAAAATTAAGCGCATCGAAAGTAAAGAACCTGCCAGAGAGCGGCTCTCCAACCCCGGTAATAATCTTAATCACTTCCAAAGCCTGAAGGCTTCCGAGTATGCCCGGCAATACGCCCAGTACGCCACCCTCCGCGCAGCTGGGGACCAGGCCGGGTGGAGGCGGCACCGGATAAAGATCGCGGTAATTCGGACCTCTTTCTCCGTGCTCATTAACATAGTTAAATACCGAAACCTGTCCTTCAAACTGAAAAATAGAAGCGTAAACATTGGGCTTGTCCAGCAGGAGACAGGCATCATTAACCAGGTAGCGGGTAGGGAAATTATCTGTTCCATCCGCAACGACATCATATTCCCGGAAAATGTCCAAAGCGTTTTCCGAATTCAGGTGGGTATTGTATAGGTTGAAACGAACATACGGATTCAGGGCCTCCAAACGACGTCTGGCTGCTTCCACTTTTGGTTCACCGATTTCATGAATGTCAAACAGCACCTGCCGCTGCAGGTTACTGTCATCCACGACATCAAAGTCAACGATTCCAATAGTTCCAATACCCGCAGCGGTAAGATATAGCAGGGCAGGGCTTCCCAGGCCGCCGCAACCAATCACCAATACTTTTGAAGCCTTCAGTTTTTTCTGGGCTTCTTCGCCAAAATCTGGAATGATCATGTGCCGGTTATACCGAGCGAGTTCTTCTTTGGAAAATTTTATATTTTCAATTGCCATGATGGGATGATTTAAATTGAATGCCTCCTGCGATGGCAGGCACAATGCTTACAATAGTTGCTTCGTCTACAACTGTCTTTTCCTGTTGCAGATCACGGATATCTTCGTCTCCGGCAAAAATGTTTACAAAGGAGCGAACCTTTCCCTGCTCGTCCAATAAATGTTTTTTCAGGTCTGGGAAATCGCGGGTCAGGGAATCAATTACTTCTCCAACCGTATTTGCAGATATCTGGAGCTTTGCGGTTTGGTTGGTAAACTTGCGTAATGGAGTCGGTATCACAACTGTTGCCATTTTTATTCTATTGATTGATGAAAATGAATGGGCGTTAATTTTTCTTCTTCAAAGCGGGAATCCTCTCCCAGCCGCCAGGACCGGATATGATTTATTTTTCCCAGCATGACAGAGACAATGATATAAGAAAAATAAGGCTGTGCGGCAACCCGGTCATGCTCAGAGGGAATGGCAGGATGGCCGGGATGAGAATGATAAATGCCTAACAACAGCAGATCATGTTCGATGGCATATTTTTCAGCGTGCAGATAGTTCTGAGGACTGATCTCAAAACGCCTGCGTTTATCACCTGATTTTGAATTGTCCACTTGAAGAATCTTCTCTACCTCCCGTGTACCATCGCTTTCCTCGGTACCAAAAAGAAAACCGCAGCACTCGTCGGGGAAAATTCGTTGCGCATGTTCCAGCAATTGACTGCGGGGAATGGATTTAAATGAGATCATTTCAATATCTTTTTAATTATGTCACCATATTTATCTCCATTGTCCGGAAGAACCGTCACAACGATTCCCGCTTCCAATGCTGACGCAACCCGAATGGCCCCGGCGAGATTTGCCGCAGAGGAGGGACTTAATATTAGTCCTTCTTTTGCCTTGGCAAGCCGGATCATATCCCAGGCTTCTTCAGTAGATATTTCAAGATTCAGGTCGGCCAAAGCAGGATCATAAATATCAGGAACCGCGGCGGTTTCCATGTGCTTCCAGCCTTCCAGTCCGTGTAAGGGATTGTCTGGCTGCAGTGAAATCAATTGAATGGAAGGGTTGAATTTCTTTAGTCTTCTGCCGGTACCTACAAAAGTTCCCGTTGTTCCCAAACCTGCAACAAAATGCGTAATGCCGGGAACTGTTTCAATGATTTCTACCGCCGTTCCGTAGTAGTGGGCCTTCCAATTGTTATCGTTCTTGTATTGATCAGCATAGAAAAAACGGTGGGGTTCATTTTCGGCCATTGAACGGGCCAGTTCCTGCGCTCCGTCGGTTCCTTCATAACGAGAGGTAAGAATAAGTTCGGCTCCGAGGGACCGCAGGATTTCTATTCTTTCGGAGGATGCATTCTCGGGTAGGCAGAGCGTCACGGGAATCCCCAATGATTTGCCCAGGCTGGCATAAGCAATTCCTGTGTTTCCACTGGTAGCATCAAGCAAGGTTCTGCCCTTTCCAAGCCGGCCATTGTTTATTGCGTCACGGAATATGAAATAAGCCGCGCGCGCCTTAACGCTACCGGAAAGTTGCATCCACTCCAGTTTGGCAAAGAGAGCGACCCCTTTCTTCCGGAAAATATGGCGCAGTTCGAAAAGCGGCGTGTTTCCGATCTGGGACTGCAAGGCCGCCAGCTTTTCCGGAATTCCCGGAACGGCAATATGCGATAAGTTAGACATGGCGAAAATAAAAAAGCCCCACTTCGGTGGAGCTTCGGTATAATTAGTCGTTTTTAATCCATATAGTCATACCCTCCACCTGATAAATCCGGTGCATGCACAACAACAACAGCAGGTATGAAGGATGGTCATAATGCAAAGTTAGTCGTTTTGTTTAAATTAAAAAGTAAAAATTTAAAAGTAAAAAGTAAAAAGTAAAAAGTAAAAAACGGCTGCACGTCCCGACTCTTCGAGTCGAAGTATAGCAGTTTTGTGTCCGGGTTCCTTTTTTTAATTTTTAATTTTTAATTTTTACTTTTCACTTCAAAACATTAGCAATACCCTTTATCAGGGTCAGGAGACTCGTAATGATTACCAATGAACCAACAGCCATGAACATAATTTTTATGGGAATTTTACCAACCAACCTTGCTGCTATGGGAGCAGCGATCAGACCACCAATAATCAGTCCCGCAACATCCACAAAGAATATCGTTTTTAACAGGATAAAAAAGGTAATGGAACTAGCGAAAACTACAAAAAATTCGGCGAGGCAAACAGATCCAATGACGTAGCGGGGATTGTTTCTTTTTGAAATTAATGTTCCTGTAACCAGTGAACCCCATCCTCCGCCGGCAAAAGCGTCCATAAAACCTCCGGCAGATGCAAGCCACCCGACATTTTTTACTTTGTTGTGATTACTTTTTCTTCTGAATGCCTTTTGAATTATATAATAACCGAGGTATAGCGTATATAGCGAGAGCGGCACCCGGACCCAGATCGTATATTTTTGTCCGATGTATGCCAGGGTTGCTCCCAGGATGGCGCCGATAACTCCCGGTATAACCAGGGCCCGGAATAATTTTCTATTGATATTGCCAAAGCGGTGATGACTATATCCGGATACGCCACTGGAAAATACTCTGGCAGAATGCACCCGGCTGCTTACGATCGCGGGACTCACACCGATGGCCAGCAGAAAAGTTGTGGATATAGTTCCATAACCCATGCCCAGTGAACCATCGACCATCTGAGCCAGGAAACCGGTGACCGTCATCATTAGAAAGGAAGGGATGTCAAGATACTCAGGGAGTTTTTGAATTCCCTCCGATATTTTACGCAGGGGCAGATAAGAAAGGATCAGGTGCCCGAACAGCATAAAAAAAAAGGCAAACAGGCACCACTTCACGATCCCCTGCCATTTTCTTGCCCCGGGTTTATTGATTTGCTCCAGCTTTGTCTGCTTGGCACTGAGAACTTTGGTAAGGTCGTCGAGCTGTTTTACTTTTTCCGCAAAGTCGCCTTTTAAATCCTGGCGGATGGTATGCATGTTTTGCAATACACCCTCGATCTCATCCGGGATCAATTCACTCAATTGTTCCTTCATCCGCTTGGCAATAGTAGGAGATTTCCCGTTCGTTGAAATGGCGATCTTCAGGTTTCCTTTTTTGACAATCGAGCTTAGGTAGAAATCACAGAGTTCGGGAGTGTCCGCCACATTGATAAGCTTTCCTCTTGCCTTGGCCTCTATGCCGATCAAGCTGCTGGTAGCTTTATCATTGATGGCAACGATCACAATATCGGCCCTATCGAGGTCGTCCGGCACGTAAGGGCGCTCGAAAAGTTCGATACCCGGATGATTCAGGGAAAGGTCCTTTATTGTTTCATTAATCGCCGTGGCCACTAACCTGATTTTGGTTGCAGGCGAATTTTGCAGCACGGCATTCAGCTTCTCCAGTCCCACATTTCCCCCCCCGATGATCAGCAAACGCAATTGCTCCAGCTTGATGAAGACGGGGAACAAATTATTTTCAGCGTTTATTTCGGGTATAGTTTGGTTTGGATTCATGCCTGATCGCAAATTTAGAGTTTACAGGCCGGAATCCTGGAGAATCAGTCTACAATTTCAGTAAGCTATAACTATTTCGCCGAACCGTTAATTCATTAACTAATATACCCTTTAACATATTCCTGTGTCAGCTTTTGCTTTGGATTCAGCAGCAGTTCTTCGGTTGGACCGAATTCTATGATCTCTCCCATATAGATGAACACAATATAATCAGATACTCTTCTGGCCTGACGGAGGATATGCGTGACCAGTACGATCGTGTATTTATCCCTTAGCTGAAGGAACAGCTCTTCGATCCTTTGAGTGGACAGCGGATCAAGCGCAGAAGTGGGCTCATCGCCGAGGATGATTTCCGGTTCCACTGCCAGGCCCCTGGCCAGACACAACCGCTGTTGCTGGCCGATGGACAGGCTGGTCGCAGGGCTGTTTAAGCGTCCTTTTACTTCTTCCCACAGACCGGTGGCGCGGAGATAATGTTCTACTGATTGATTGAGCTCTTTTTTCTTTCTTAACCCGTGGATCCGGGGTCCATAGGCAATATTGTCATATATGCTCATAGGCAACGGGAAAGGGCGCTGGGATAACAGGCCCATTTTTCTGCGCATACCGGTCACTTCCACCTGGCTGCCATAAATATCTTCTCCGTCAACTAACACCTGCCCGTTAATCTTCACATCTTTATTCCTGTCAAGCAGGCGGTTGAATGTTTTCAATAATGTTGTTTTTCCGCAGCCCGAAGGACCGATGAACGATGTGATCTTTTTATCCGGGATGTCCAGGCTTATATTCTTGAGGATATGATTGTGCCCGATATAAACGTTCAGGTCCTTGACCCGGATATGAGGAGCTTCAAATGTCATATTTTGTTTTTTGATAATTTTTTACTGAAATATTTGGCGCCAAGACTGATAACAAGCACAATTACGGTTAAGATCAGGGCCGCTGCATAAGCCCGGTTCTGCACTTCCTGGATAGGGCTGCTCAACTGGAAGAAAATGGCTAACGGCAGGGTGGCTGCAGGTTGACTTAAAGAAGTAGGAATACTATCCGTATATCCCGCTGTGAACAGAACACTGGCTGCATCGCCGATTGCTCTGCCTGAGGATAGTAATACGGCTGTCATGATTCCAGGAAGAGACTGGCGAAGGAAGACCTTGGAGGTTTCCCAACGGGTAGCACCCAGCGAATAGGTAGCGTCCGATAATTCTTCGGGTGTCCGTCTGATCACTTCGTCCATTGCACGCGCGAGGATAGGAATGATCACCAGCGTCACGGTAATGATGCCGGCCAGGAGGGAGGCCCTTAACCCGAAATAGACCATAATAGTAAAACCAAAGGCACCATATACAATAGATGGAATGCCGAACAAAACGTCGAAAGTAAAGCGCGTAACGGTGGCAAGTGAGGAATCCTTTCTGGCATATATGTTTATGTATAAAACTACGGGGATGCTGATAAGCAATCCTAGCAGGGTTGAACCGATAGTGATATAGAGCGAACCGATAATGGCATTCAGAAGGCCGCCCCCCTTACCGATATAAAACCCTCCTTCAGGAACCTTTGATATCATATCCCAATTCAGGGAGCGTATACCCTTGGCCGTTATAGTCCACAAGATCATAACCAGGGATCCGGCAATCATTAGCGTGGCCAATATCATCAGGCTCTTAAAAAAAAAAGACTCGATCTTTTTCCTTTTCATAGGTAACTCCTCCTTTCCAGCCGGTATAAGATGATCCTCGAAAGTCCGTTGAATAAAAATATGATAACAAACAGGATGAGCGCCGCCAGCATGAGGGCTGAATCGTATAGTGGAATGGAAAGCATGTCCCCGTAGTTATTAGCGATCAGTGCAGGCAATGGATAAACAGGGTCAAGGAGTGAATGGGGGATTCGGGCCTGGTTTCCGCATACCATGAGCACGGCGATGGTCTCACCAAGAGCTCTGGAAACAGCCAGCACCGTCGCGGCCAGGATGCCGGGCACCGATTTTCTGAGCACCACATGCCTGATCGTTTCCCATTGATTTGCACCCAGGGATAATGAAGCATCCCGTAGCTCCTGCGGAATGCTATTAAAGACTTCCAGCAGAATGCTGATGATCAAAGGAAAGATCATCACCGACAGCACTACTCCTCCCGCCAGCGCACTATAGCCCGAAGAGAACTCGACAAAATGCGGGGCTAGTTTATCCTGTATAAAAGGCACAATGGTCAAAACACCCCAAACACCATAGATCACCGGCGGTATCCCAGACAAGAGATCTATAAAAGGGATCAGCACCTGTTTCATCCGGCGAGGCATATACTCCGAAATAAAAATTGCCGTCAATAAGGAAAGAGGCAGGGCGATTACAATCGCAAGCGCCGTCACAACGAGCGAGCCGACTATATAAGTAAGAAATCCAAACTGATTTTTGAAAGGTTTCCATTTGCTGGAAAATAGAAGATGAAAGACCGAGGATTGCTTAAGGATAGGGATGGACTTGCCATACAGTCCCACCCCAATCAGCACGACGGTGAGAATGGATAAAAGACAAAGAGCAAGAAACAAATTAGCGCTTATCCTGTCCTTGATCAATCTATATGGGCTCATTTCAGTTTATTCAATCCCGCGTTGATTTTTTCCTGTGATAAATTAATATAGCCGGCTTCCTTCACGTATTTCTGCCCTTCGGATAATACCCATTGGATAAAGGTTCTGACAGACTGGTTCCTGATCCCGCCTTTGGTTACAAAATAAAGGTCCCTGGCCGGAGGCGATGGATATTTACCCGCTGCAATGGCCCTGGTAAAGTCGTCTATGCCCGTATATATATTCTCGTCCGCATCAATCCGGCCATTATTATTCAGGTCGATGGGTAAGGGAACCACTCCGTTTGTAGGCTGTTTAGTTTGGCCATCGTACACATAGACGATATTGTTGAAGCCTATGCCCAATGGATCTCTCTTAACTGCTAACGCCAGGCCCGGGTCTCCGTAAACTGCGACGCCCTGCAGGTCTTCCTGCTTCTTGCCGAAATAGGCGGCCCATGTTTCCGCCGCTCCGGCTGCGTCGGAACGCGTATATACATGCACGGGAGCATTTGACTTCAGGCCAAGCTGACCCCAGTTTGTTATCTGCCCTGTGATAAAGATCCTGTTCAATGCATCTCTTTTTACTCCCCTCGCCTGCAACTCCTTCAGAAATGGGCTGGAAGAACTGATTGTCGCCACAACGGCGTCCTTGGTCACTGCGATGGGATAGGCACCTTTTTTTGTTTCTTCCGGTGTCAGTTCGCGCGAGACCAAGCCGATATCCGTTATCCCGGAAAGAACATCCGTAATGCCTTTCCCGGCGCCTCCCGCCGATATATCGATCTTAATTTCCGGGTGTATCTTTTTAAACTCTGCAGCCCATCTCACGGCGAGCGGATACAGCGCAAAGGCCCCTGATATACTGATGGTCTGCGCCTGCGCGCTGTGGCCAATGTGGTATGGCGACTTTTCAGGAACAGGCGCCATCCAGCTTAGCGAAATCAGCGCTGCCCACAGGAATATTTTTTTACTCAAATAGGTTTTTGGCTTTTTATTGGTGGTTGAGCATGCTTCGCAGTTCATGTTATGAAAATTATAGGTTAACAAATTATGGTGCGCTAAAAAGACAATTGTAGCTGCGCGGTGAACAAATCATTATTGATGATTGCGCCTGCTTCTGTTCTCCAGGAATAATTCACCTGTAGCTTGGTCCAGCTGTTAAAGTAAAAATTGGTGCCGAAAACATAATAGGTGTTGCTGACCAATTTTTTATACTTATTCGGGTCATAGGTATCATAGCGGAAAACAAATTGAAAGAGCTTCGGCACCAGGAAATAACTTCCTTGGGCATACCAGCCTTCATGGACAGTTGGGTTGGAATTAAGGCCTTCCTGGCCCTTCAGCCATTCGGCCCTGGCGGTGAACCGGTCCAGGTCAAGCAACAGTTCAGCCCCCCAGCGGATACGATTTTGATCCTTAGTGGGCGAAGAGGTGAAACGGTCATAACCATTATAGTAATTAGTGCCGATGGCCAGGGCCTTAAAGGGATGAAATACAAGCCGTGCATCAAAGTCTTTGAATTCGTTATTATCGGTGACATCTATGCCGGCGCCGTTGAGAACTGCCAGGTAATAGTCGATGAGATTGGCATCACCGATTTTGACGATGCTACCGCTCAATTGCAAACCGAGGTCGCGGCCGTTCTGGTTTCCAATTGAATCAATAAGATTATTCGAACCATCTTCCTTCCTGGCCACCAGTGCACTGACCACCTGCGAACGGTCGGCAGTTTCCAGCAAGCGATCCTGAGTTAAATTTTCGAGGGAAAATGGTATTGTAAACTGTCCGGCAGTGATCTTCAGAAAACTCCAGGGTTTGTAAGCGATAAATGCGTCGAGTAGCAAAGGCGAAACCAATGCACCTCCTGTAGCCGCAGTTCCATTGGCTCCTGAATTGCCTACGAAATCAAGGAGCAAACGGTAGCTCCATTTACTTGTAAAATCTCCCTGAAAATCAAGCCTGGCCCTTCTTATATCAAATCCGTCAGGTTTTCCTTTTAGCTGAAATGATTGATATCTCACTTGCGTATATCCGCTCAATTGCAGCAAGCGGCTCGAACCTAGGGCGAATGTCTTCCCTTTTGCTATTGCATCCTGTTGTTTTATTGCATAATCTGCGCGTATAGAATCTGCCTCCGCCTGGCTAATGGTGCCTTTTCTTACCAATATATTCAATACATCATTCGGGGTTTGCGCTTTTGCGGATACAGCAAGAAAAATGATTATGGCTAATACAGAAAAATACCTCCGTCTCATAATATTATTGTTTGGTTTGTTGTTCAGATTCTTATAGTCTACCATTTAAGTAGAGTAAACAATTAAAAAAAAGCTGGGTTAGATCAGTTTATGTCCCGAGGGACAAAGCTGTTTTCCGGAGCTGGTAAATGGAGTTATTTTATTCATGGGGCAAATCTAGTATATTGCCTACTAAATTAGTAGACTTATAGAGATTATTTTTTTTCGTAAGTCTGCGATCCGCGGTTGGTCATCTGCGTGAGTTGAATCTTATATATACCAGTGCTGGCGAAGTGCGAAGTCCCCGAATTTTTCCCCAATGGATTTTTCTTTCTTATAGATTCCAAACAACTGGTCGAGCTCATTCAGGATGGAGGTTTCATCGAGATTTTCTTTATAGACTTTATTCAGGCGGGTTCCTTCGTGGTCCCCAGCCAGGTACATATTATAGCGCCCCTCCGATGTTCCGACGAAGCCGATCTCTGCGGTATAAGGACGGCCGCAGCCATTCGGGCAGCCCGTCATCCTTATGATGGTTTGTTCATCACTCAATTGATATTTTTCCAACAGAGGTTCGATCCTGCTGATCAGGGACGGCAGGTAGCGCTGGGCCTCAGCCAGGGCGAGCCCGCAGGTTGGAAGGGCGACGCAGGCTATGGAATTCTTCCTGATGGGCGATGCTGCATCGGTATGTTCAATGATCCGGTATTTCTCAAGGATTTTGTTTATGGCCGGCTTATCCTTCATCCTGATATCGGCCAGGATTAGGTTCTGGTTACAAGTGAAACGGAAGTTCGCTTTTCCGGTATGGGCTATTTCCAGCAGCGCCGTTTTCAGTGCCAGTTTTTCGTCATCGAGGATCCTGCCGCTTTCTATAAAAGGAGTATAATACCATAGCCCCTGGTGATTTTGCTGCCACCCGTAGTAATCTTTCCGGTCGGTAAAAGAATAGGGCCGCGCTTCTTCCAGCTCGAATCCTGTCCTCTTTTTCAGTTCCTGTTTATACCATTCAATGCCGTATCTGTCAACGGTATATTTCAGGCGGGCGAGCTTGCGGTCGTTCCGGTTGCCGTAATCACGCTGAATGGTGGCCACTTCGTAGACGGTACTGAACAGTTTCTCGTCACCGGATATGACGGATACAAAACCGATGAGGGTCGCAAGTCTCGGGTAAGTGTCCGCATTGCCATGGGTAGTACCCATTCCGCCGCCGATGGCGATATTGAACCCTTTCAATTCATTATTTTCAATAATTGCGATTAGTGCAAGGTCATTGGCCAGCACATCTATATCGTTATTGGGAGGAATCGCCAGAGCGATTTTGAATTTGCGCGGCAGGTATCGGTCCTGATAGAGCGGATCTTCTTCCTGTATTTTATCCGTGAGTTTTTCTTCATCCAGCCAGATTTCATAATAAGCCCTGGTTTTGGGCAACATCAATTTACTTAGGCGGGCTGCGTAGCCGTGAACCTGCGCATGTATCTCAGACTGCAATGGATGTGCGGCACAGATCACGTTCCGGTTTACGTCGCCGCAGGCGGCTATCGAGTCGAGTTTAACCTTATTGAATGCTAGTATCGTAGGCTTGATCTTCGATTTGAGCAGACCATGCAACTGGAGTGTTTGCCGCGTGGTGATTTTAATGGTGCCGGTGGAATAATTTCCGGCAATATGATGCGTGGCTATCCATTGCTCCGGGGTCATGAATCCTCCCGGCAGGCGAAGACGGATCATGAATGCGTACAGGCGTTCCAATTTCTTCTCCGCCCGTTCTTCCCGGCGGTCACGGTCATCCTGCTGGTACATGCCATGGAATTTCAGCAAAGCCGTGTCGTCATCGCTGATAGCACCGGTGACCTCATTTGCCAGACCTTCCATGATCGTTCCACGCAAACTGTCGCTTGCCTGTTTTATTTTTTCCGTCGCCGACAAATTATTTTCGTTCATGGGGGAGAAATTAGAAAGTAAAAATTAAAAATTTAAAAGTAAAAATTTAAAAGTAAAAAAAAGAGCCTGATCCTCTTAACTTAATAATGAATAAATCCTTAGACGCTTCGCTTCAATTTTTACTTTTTACTTTTCCCTTTCAATAAACATCCTTCAAATATCTTCCCGATTCTTTCAGCTGATTGAAGTAAGCCTCAGCGTCTTCGTTTTTTCCTGCGGTGCGGATAACCTCCAGAATTGTCTTTTCAACATCTTCACTCATTCTTTTCGCACCGCAGATATATACGGTGGCGCCGGATTGCAGCCAGCTATAGAACTCATCTCCGTGTTTTCTTATCTTATCCTGCACATAAACTTTTTCTGACTGGTCGCGTGAGAAAGCCAGGTCTACCTTATGCAATATCCCGTTCTCGATCCATTCCTGGATCTCTGTCTGATAGAGAAAATCCGTTGTAAAATGCTGGTCCCCGAAAAACAGCCAGTTGCGGCCAGCCGCGCTAACCGCATCGCGCTCGGCCAGGAATGCGCGGAAAGGAGCAATGCCGGTTCCGGGTCCGATCATGATTACATCTTTGTCTTCGTCAGGGAGCCTGAACTGATCGTTATGGTGAACATAGAAATCTATTGTGTCTCCGGGTTTCAGTGCACAGAGATGATCGGAACACAATCCGAATTTCTGTTCTTCAGCAATTGAAAAAGTATCCCGCCCCACCGTCAGATGAACTTCCCCGTCGAATTTTTCCAGGGAAGATGCAATAGAATACAATCTGGGGATGGTAGGCTCCATTTGCTGGATAAAGCTTTCAAATTGGGCCGCATCTTTTACCGGGTATTGGGTAAGTAATTCCAACAAACCGGTTTTGCATGGTTTAATTTCCATTTGAATGTGCGTGGCGTATTTCGAAACTACTCTTTCAGGCAGGTAGACAATATTCAGTTTTCTATGAAGGAGTTCATAGGCTGAGCAGGTTTCATCCCGGTGAACAAATGCTATTTCGGGATCAATGCCGGTGTGCTCAATGATGGCCTGAACGAGGTGTTTCGGATTATGCGGAACGATCCCGATGGAATCGCCGGATTTATATTCGATTTCATCGGCAGCAATCTCTATGTGATGCGTCTGCTTTGCGGAACCCCGGTCGTTGAGATTGATATTCGTGAGAATTTTCCCCTGGAAAATCTTTTTGCCTGAGGATTTTCTTGAAGGTTTCAGCAGGGGAGCGCTGACAGCATGCGAGCCACTGATCTTTTGCAAAACGCCATTGAACCAGTTCTGGGCATCATTTTCAAAATCCAAATCGCAGCGCTGAATCTCAATAATGCGTTCAGCACCGAGATGGTCGAGTTGATTGTCTACGTCTTCTCCTGCTTTGCAGAACAAAGGGTAGGAGGTGTCACCGAGTGCCAACACCCCGTATTTCAATTTGGGAAGTTTAAAACCGTTCTGATGGATATGGTCATAGAATTTCTTAGCGGAGGAGGGTGGCTCGCCTTCTCCCTGGGTACTGATGACCGTTAGGAAATATTCTTCTTTGGGCAGATCAGTAAGCCTGTATTGATCCAGGCTTACTACTTTAGTCTGAATTCCTTCCTGTTTTGCCCTGGCAGCAAATACGCTGGCGACTTTTTTGGAATTACCGGATTCAGTACCATAGGCGATTGTTATCTTTTTGCCGTTGGTAACGGGTTTTGCAATTGTAGACGCATCGTCTCCCATTTTAGATAAAACACCTTCCAGGAAACCTTTCATCCAGATCAATTCCTCTTTGTTCAAGGAAGCGATCAATTCCTGTAGTTGCTTATATTTTTCTGAAGGTATCATGCTCTTTCCTCCTGTTCCTTTGTTTTTTTGATAGGTTTGAAATAGGGTTCGTTCGATTCACTATTAGAATTCCAACGAAATTCTTCATGTAGTGCTGCTACTTTCCCAACGATGATGATGGTGGGTGAAATAAAACTGCGTTTCTGAATCCGGCCCGTAAATTCTTTTAGGGAATAACAGGAAACGGTTTGCATAGGTGTCGTGGCCTGTTCAATCACTGCCATATGCCGGTCCGTTTCTGCTCCGTAGCGGATAAGATTATCGGCAAGCTCATCTGAATTGTCGCCAGACATATAAAAAACCAGTGTATCTTCTGTTTTTGCCAGCTCTTTCCAGTAGTCCAATTTAATAAGACCGGGTTGATGCAGGGTAAGAAACCTCACCGAATTTGCGTGGTTCCTTGCAGTAAGAGGGATTCCGGCATAGGCGGCTGCACCGCAGGCTGCTGTGATGCCCGGAATAATTTCATAGGGGATATTGAATTTATTCAATGCCTGTAATTCGTCAAGCAGGTTTGAAAAAATGGAAACATCACCGCCTTTAAGGCGGAGCACTTTCTTTCCCTGCAAAGCATATTCAACCAGTAATTCATTGATGATATGCTGCGGGGTGGAACTTTCTTTAAAGCGTTGCTTGCCTGCATGCAATATCAGGGCAGTTTTGTTTGCATACTTCTCGAGGATCTCATCACTGACGAGGCGGTCTGTAATGATCACTTCGGCTTCACGCAAACACCGCAAGGTTTTTAGCGTAATCAATTCCGGATCTCCAGGTCCTGCTCCGGCAATGATCAGTTTTTGTAGGTTCTTGTTTTGACTCATCCTGATGGATTAAAAATTCTAATATTTATTCCTGTATCATGCAAGCTCCCACGGTTACGTTACTGGTTTCATCAATAAGTATAAGGCCACCGTTTGCACGCAGGTCCTTATACAGGTCATAAGCCAGAGGAGAAGCCGTTTTTATTTTTGCCCGAACAATATCATTGAGGTCAGCTTTTTCGACGCCAGCCTGTTTTTCCAATGAGTTTACATCCAGCCTGAATTCAATTTCCTTCACCACGGATTTAACCCGCCTGCTATTATGCTGAAGCAGGTATCTGTTTCCTGCCCTCAACGGTTTAGTATCCATCCAGCAGAGCAACACTTCCAGTTCCTGGCCCAGCAGGGGCGGATGATCCTTTTTTACCAATACGTCGCCACGGCTAATGTCAATATCATCTGCAAGATGGAGGATCACACTTTGTCCGGCAATGGCCTCTTCTACGTCCTGCTGGTTTCTTTCTATGCGTGTCAGCCTGCTGCTGATTCCTGCAGGAAGAATAATGATTTCATCTCCAATCCGGTAAGTGCCGCTGATAATCTTACCCGCGTAACCGCGGTAGTCGTGCAGTTCTTCGTTCTGTGGCCGGATTACGTATTGCACAAACATCCGCGCGTGTGTAAGATTGATATCGGAAGTAATGGATGTTGTTTCAAGAATTTGAAGGAGGGAAGGACCATCGTACCAGGAAGTATTCAACGAAACGTCCACGATATTGTCACCGTTGAGAGCACTAATAGGCAAATACTGAACGTTTTTTAGTCCAAGCGAACGCGCAAAGGACGCGTATTCGATCACGATATTGTTGTAGACGTCCTGGGAGAATTCTACCAGGTCCATTTTATTAATGGCCACAATCACATGGGGCATGTTCAACAAAGATGCTATGATCGAGTGCCTGCGGGTTTGTTCCACAATACCGTTGCGCGCATCTACCAGAATGATCATCAGTTGTGCGTTAGAGGCTCCGGTGACCATGTTCCGGGTATATTGTGTATGTCCGGGGGCATCTGCAATAATGAATTTTCGTTTGGGCGTGGAAAAATACTTATACGCCACATCAATCGTGATACCCTGTTCCCTTTCCGCGCGGAGTCCGTCCGTTAACAGGGCCAGATCAATAGCGCCTTCCTCTTTATTCTTGCTCTGCTTTTCCAACGCCTCCATCTGATCGGTTAGAATGCTTTTGCTATCGTAAAGCAATCGTCCGATGAGTGTACTCTTGCCATCATCCACACTACCTGCTGTTATAAATCGTAAAAGATCCATGATTTAAATCCGGGTTTAAAAATATCCGTTCTTTTTTCTGTCTTCCATTGCCGCTTCAGACAGTTTGTCGTCAATTCTCGTTTCACCACGTTCGCTGGTTCGGGTGGAAATAATTTCGTTTATGATATCATTTACAGTTACAGCGCCTGATTCAACGGCGGCCGTACAAGTCATGTCTCCCACGGTTCGATACCGGACTTTTTTGTTCATCACTTTATCGCTTTCATCCAGCGTGATAAATGAAGAAACGGCTACGAGTTGTCCTTCATGTTCTATTACCTCACGCTGATGGGAGAAATAAATCGAGGGCAGGCTGATATTTTCACGGCGGATATAATTCCAGATATCGAGTTCGGTCCAGTTACTGATCGGAAATACCCGAACGTTCTCGCTTTTCTGGATCTTGCCATTATAAATATTCCAGAGTTCGGGTCTTTGCCTTTTGGGATCCCATTGTCCGAATTCATCGCGCACGGAAAAAATCCTTTCTTTGGCCCGCGCTTTTTCTTCGTCACGCCTGGCCCCTCCGATACAGGCATCGAATCCAAACTCTTCAATGGTATCCAGCAGGGTATAGGTCTGCAGCGCATTGCGGCTGGCAAACTTCCCTTTGGGTTCAGCCAGGGATTTGGATTTAATCGTGTCTTCCACTTTTCTCACGATCAGTTTCTCTCCAATGTCATGGACGAGTTTATCGCGGTAAACCAGCGCTTCGGAAAAATTATGGCCGGTGTCAATATGTACCAGAGGAAATGGAAACTTACCCGGGCGAAAAGCTTTGAGCGCAAGGTGAACCATGGTTATGGAATCCTTGCCTCCGCTGAATAATAGCGCAGGCTTCTCAAATTGTCCGGCCACTTCACGTAAGATGTGAATGGACTCGGACTCTAACTCGTCTAGGTAGTCAATCATTTGTTGATTTTCAAATTGATTAATTACTATGCAACCCACACTCTTTCTTCCCCGCCTCTTCCCAACACCACCTTCCGGCACGAAAATCCTCACCCGGGCGAATGGCCCGCGTACACGGAGCGCAGCCAATGCTGACAAATCCCCGGTCGTGTAAAATATTATATGGAACATCGTGATCCAGGATATATTTCTTTACCGCTTCCTGGGTCCAGTTAAGCAAAGGGTTGTATTTGGTTACTTTGTTTGCTTCATCCCATTCCAGCAGACCAAGCTGGCTCCTGTTGCCGGAATGTTCAGCCCTGATCCCGGTGATCCATACTTTTTGTCCGGCCAAAGCGCGCTTCAAAGGCTCCACTTTCCGGATAAAACAACATTGTTTGCGATTCTCGACCGACTCATAAAAAGCGTTTGGACCCTTCTCCTTAACAAAGGGCTCGAGCAATTGATAGTCCGGGGTAAAAGCCTTGATGGGGATCCTATATTTTTCCAGGCTGGCTGACCATACAGAATAAGTTTCGCTGAATAGCCTGCCTGTGTCCAGTGTAAATACAGAAATGGGCAGGTTTTCAGCGGCAATATGTTCAAGGATTACCTGGTCCTCCAGACTAAAACTGGTTGAGAAGCTGACCTGGCCTGGATAAACTTCAGAAAGAAGCCGCAAGACCCCGGAAATGGAAAGTCTACTGATCTTGTCGGTTAAGTTTGATGTTATTATTTCTGTTGCTGTATCCATGAATCAAGTACCTGTTTATAAAGGGAAAAGAAGGGAGGACGGGTTATGTTGATTATCAACAGCAACCCTTGTTGCAACAACAACAGGAAAGTCTGGATATAGCAAAACGATACATAATGGGCAGTCTACAAATTAGATGGACAAAGATAAGGAACAGGATTCAATAAAAAAAATAAGAAGGATTTGCTTTATTTTGGGCCGGTTTTGATCAAAATCCGATTCTTTTATGACGCGTATGGACTCGAAAACCTGCAGCTGGTTTCTTATTGGGTTCGGGTTGGTAAACTCCGTAACCTTTACGTTCATATTGATGTCAATCACCTTTATTTGTGGGTATACATTGGCATTCTGGCATTTTCCACTAGCAATTCTTTGCGCCCTGGCAAGCAATTATGCTGCTTCCCGATACATTTTGAAATCGGGATATATTCCGGTTTTTCTCTCCAGTACCTGGATCATTTTAGTGGTTATCATCCTGTCAATTCTGATTGCGGGACAATTTTATGATATTTCTCCTGATGGACAGATGTATCACCTGGATTCGGCATTTCATCTAAAGGCCGGTTGGAATCCCTTTGTCAGGGAATTGCCAGCACAGGTCAACCAAGCCCTCTGGCTAAATCATTATGGCAAAGGAGTCGAAGCCCCCGAGGCTGCAGTTTATGCACTTACCAACAGGATTGAAACCACTAAATCGACGAATTTCATTTTGCTTGCAGCCTCGTTTTGCCTTTGCATGTCTTTTCTGCAGCGCATCAACCATTTTTCTCTACAGAAAAATCTGTTATTCAGTTTTCTCGTTTCCTGTAATCCGGTGACCATTTACCAATTGCTGAATACCTATGTTGACGGGCAACTGGCATCCTATCTTTTATGTTTTGTTGTGGCTGCCAGCCTGCTTTACCTGGATGCGGACAGGCTATATCTGATATTACTGGCCACGTTATTGATGGTTGTTCTGAATATTAAATTTTCCGCCATTATTTTTGCTGCTGTTTTTTGCGCGGGATTGTTATTGGTGCTCATGTTGAGCAGGCAAATGAAATCTTTCTGGAAAGTTCTGGTCGTCAGCATACTGGCCACAGGCATAGGCATTGGCGTTCTTGGCTATTTCCCTTATGTAATCAATACGGTAAAGTATCACGATCCGCTATACCCGGGTTTGCCCATGCTGGAATCTGAAGCGGCCAAAGTAGCACCTGGCAGCTTTGCCCGGATGAACCGATTCTCAAAATTTTTCGTTTCATTTTTTTCACACACGAATGACCTACATATTTACCGGGAGAAAAATCCGGAAATTCCTTCCAAGATTCCTTTCACATTCAATGAAACCGACTTGTATAATGCGTTCAAGCCTGCTGTTGCGATCATGGCCGGATTCGGACCTTTTTTCAGCGGGATCAGCATAGCGGCGTTCTTCTTTTTTGTTGTGTCGGTCTGGCGACGGCCGGATCGAAAAATCTTATTACCCTTATTGGTTTTGCTGGGGACGCTTACCAGTTCCGTATTCATTCTGTCCGAGGCCTGGTGGGCGAGGTATGCACCACAACTCTGGTTAGTGCCGGTGATTGCGTTGGTAGCATCCGAGTATTTTCAACCGCAGGCCGAAAGAAAACTCAGGCATCTTTTGTATTTAATAGTGGGTATTAATTTGTCATTCGGATTTGCCAGTTTTCCTTTTGTTTATTATAAAACTGCAGAGATAAAATATGAACTTGCCCGCCTCAAAGCCAGCGGAAAAACCATTCCTGTACAGTTTACATATTATACTTCCAACCGTATCCGTTTTACGGAACATCATATTCCCTTCCGTGAAGAAAATATTCCGGAAGATAAAGCGGTGTATATGGTAAGTTCTTCTTCCAAATACATTCCACCGGATTCAATGCCCGATCTGGCAAAGCCATGGGTGCTAAAAATCGGGGAGCAGATGGAACATCGCATTCATCCGTAGACGCTGTTGACTTTCAGAATTCCCTATATTTACTTCATGAAGATCGCCATCATTAACGGACCTAATCTCAACCTGCTGGGAACGCGGGAGCCTGGTATTTACGGAAGGCAAACCTTTGAGGATTTTCTAAAAGCACTGAAGGAAAAATATACAGATGTGCAGATTGATTATTTCCAGAGCAACGTGGAAGGGGAACTGGTGAACGAACTACAAAGAACAGGTTTCAGTTACGATGGTATTTTACTCAATGCGGCTGCGTATACGCATACATCCATAGCACTCGGAGATGCCATTGCCGCTATCAAAACGCCGGTAGTAGAGGTGCACATCAGCAATATTTCCGCCCGGGAGGAATTCAGGAAGAATTCTTATATTTCTGCCAAATGCATTGGCAGCATATCAGGACTTGGGTTGAAGGGATACGAGTTGGGCCTCCTGTATTTTCTATAAAAAAATCCGCATCATCAAGGCCACTCCATTATCCTGCTTTGGATCCTCGGTCTTCTTAATGATATGAAGTCCGTTGGATGTCCAGACAAAAAAAACCTCTCCTTTTTTTCTTCTCTCCACCTCATGTTCAATAGTAGGTACCAGGGTGCCCTTTGCAACCCAGCCGAGGTCCCCTTTTGTGGCTGATTCCCCTCCCATGGAGTAGGTCTGCGCCAGGTGACCGAAATCATCCTGCTTATTGTTTATCCTGGTCAAAATGGATTTTCCGATTGAATCAGCGACCCGGTACCGGAAAACCGATGTATCTATGTATATCTGGGATACCCGGTAAAAAGTATTCGGCAGTTTAGCCAATATCTGCACCAGGAAGCGGATACCCTGTATATTATAGGGCCCATATACCTTTTTGATCTCGCCTTTATAGGCAAGACTGTCGGCCAGGCTGCTGAAATGAGAAGTTCGGGTAACCATAACGGTATCCAGCCTGAATTTCTTTTTTAGAATTTCCTTAACGTAGAGCGGGGAATTGGGGGATTTCTCTAATTCGGCTTTCATCCTGGAAATGGTCATTTGCTGCGAAAATCCCGATAATGAACTGAAAATCAATATCAAAAAACAATTGCATTTGAACATGGATTGCGGTTAAGTTTGCAAATATAATCAGCTTGTTCTATCGGAAGCCTGCAACAATTGGTTATACCGGATCGTTTTTATGAAGCATCATATTTTTTCATTATGCGACTGATATTGGGCTGTTTACTGTTCATCTCCATGCAGGGCTTTTCGCAGGCTGGTTCCTTCATCATGGGCGTGAAGGGAGACACGCTCAATAAGGTTGATTCAAAAGGATTAAAGCAAGGAAAATGGATCAACCACTTGGATGAGCTCCGGGGGGAACCTGGGTATGAGGAAGAGGGCTTATTCAAAAATGACAAGAAAGAAGGTCCATGGCGGATATATGATCTGCAGGGTGACCTTAGAGGACTCGAGTTTTACCGGTGGGGAAATAAAGACGGGACCTGTCAATATTTTAATTCTGCGGGTGCCCTTGTCCGTGAAGAAGGATGGCGTGCCATGAATCCTGAAAAATTATATGATACGCTGGTGATAGAAGATATTGATCATCTGAATGAATACCGCACCGTGATTGTGAAGAATGAAGGAGTGGCTATCCGCCACGGCGTGTGGAAATTTTACGATCCTTCCAGCGGCATGATTGACCGGACGCAAACCTATACGATGGGTAAACTCGAATCGCCCACTGCACCTACAACGCAGGATTCTTCCAAAATAGCCCAGGGGAAACTGGTTAAACCAAAAGAAGTGCAGGATTTTGAGAAGAAAAATGCCGGCAAGAAAAAGATAAAGGTCAGGGACGGTGAAACGGATTAGCCCTTGGTTTTTGTCCGCGGTATGGTCCGGACAAGCACTTTGTCGATACGCTGGGCATCCATATCGACTATCTCAAACTTGAAATCCTTCCATTCTATCCGCTCTCCGGTTCGCGGGATATGTTCCAGTTGATGCAGAATGAATCCTGCCAGCGTATCAAATTCATGTTCACCTTCATTCATCCATTCTGTTTTATCGAAATGAACCAGAAAATCATAAAATGGAATCTGTCCGTCCACGAGGAATGATCCATCTTCTCTTTTTACAATTTCATAATCAACCATGTCGGGCTGTGGAATATCTCCCACGATGGCTTCGAGGATATCATTCAGGGTAATCATGCCCAGGAGGCTTCCATATTCATCCACGATAAAGCAGCTATGGATTTTGGATTGCTTAAATTTCTCAAGCACCTGATAAGCTTTGTTGTTTTCAGGAATGAAAAGGGCAGGTTTTATCAGATCCTTGAACATAGCTGAATCATCGGCGATATACAGGTCTTTGATAGATACCATTCCCTTTATATTATCAATCTGACCGTCGCAAACCGGATACACGGAATGTGGTTCCTTCAGAATTTTTTCCTTGATCTTCTGTTCATCCCGCTTCAGATCGAACCAGATAATATCACTGCGATGCGTCATCAGCGAAGTGATATTCCGGTCTCCCAGATGAAATACCCTTTCAATGATTTCCTGTTCTGCTTCCTGGATGGTTCCCTGTTCGGTTCCTTCATTGATGATGGCCTTGATTTCATCTTCTGTTACGTTGCTGTCAGTTGATGGTTTAATGGAAAACACCACAAAAAAAAGATTACTCAACCAGTTCAGCAGCGCAATAATGGGATAACCGAAGCGGGAAAGCAATCTCATCGGACGCGCTACGGTGCGGGCAATACGTTCAGCCGCCATGAGTCCGATCCTTTTGGGTATCAATTCTCCGAAAAGAATGGACAAAAAAGTGACCATGATAACGATCAGGCCGGTAGAAATACTTGCCGCATAATGAAGGAGGTGCGGGATCTTTTCAACATAAGGTTTCAGGTACACGCTGAATTTTTCTCCGGAATAATAGCCGGTAAGTATAGCTACCAGGGTAATGCCGATCTGTGCAGTGGATAAAAAAAGCTCTGGGTTTTCAGTCAGGATTAATGCTGCTTTTGCCTTACTGTCTCCTTTGGAAGCCATGTCTTCCAGCTTGGATTTACGTGCCGAGACCAGTGCGATCTCCGCCATTACAAATAATCCGTTCAAAAAAATCAGGCAGAAAAGGATAACGATTGCAATCATGCTTTAACCTTACTTTAAACTTAGTGTTCCAAACTGTTTTTTGAAAAAAAGGCTCATCAGGTACCCAACCAGGCTGCCGACCAACGCGCCTCCAAGGATGTCCAGCGGATAATGAACACCTACATACACCTGGGCATAGCAAATAAAGAATGCCCATAAAAACAACAACCATCGCCAGGAACCGGTTTGATTTAAAGTTATAAAAATAAAGAAAGCAATGGCGAAGTGATTACTGGCATGGGAGGAGGTGAAGCTTGAGCTATGCGGGCAATAATTAACAAGGACCCTTACCTGATCTGCCAGATCAGGGTTTCTGCATGGCCTCAGCCTGGAAATGCTGTTCTTGATCACCGTGCTGCTGCACAGATCGCTGATTATGGCCGTCATAATCAGGGTGGCTGACCACCATATTCCCTTTCTTCCAAAATTCACCAGTGCCAGAACCAATAAAAATAAATAAAAAGGGATCCAGAATTCGGCCTGACGGATAAATGAAAAAACCACATCAAATGCAGGGTTTATCCATTCCTGATTTATTTTATTGAAAAGCCAATGGTCAAGCTTGATGAGTTGCTGGAAAATAGCAGAATGATTTCCGGACAGGAGTAAAATCATGATTCCAGAATAATTGCTCTAATTTTAAACCCCACAATCAACTTTATGTTCACAGGGTTAAAGATACCTAAATTGATCCGTTGGATTTTTTGGACCGGCATTATTTTTTTGATCCTTATGAGTTTGCTCCGGTTAATTTTTTATTTTTCTTTCAATCATTCAGGAAATCCTCTTGAATTGCTGGCTGCCTCATTTTTGCTGGGGTTCCGGTTTGACCTGAAAATGGTCTGCATTTTACTTGAGGCAATGCTTGCCATTGGATTTTTACATGCATCTGATCCATTTCGTTCTAATGCCGGGAGGAAGGCAGAATTTATTTTGTTGGGGATTGCATCGGTTTTTTTTACGCTTTTTTATATAGTTGATTTTGCACACTACAGTTATCTTTCTGTTCGTCTTAGCGCGAGTGCATTGAACTATCTGCAGGACACCGGTATTTCCCTGAATCTGCTCTGGCAGGCGTATCCGGTTTTGCGCCTGCTACTGGCATGGGCCCTGGGCAGCATTTTTATTTTTTGGCTGGTTAAAGGAGCTTTCAAGCGCGTTTCGCGACGACACAATACGGATATTGCAAAAAGGATATGGATCTGGATGCTTTGTAGTTTTCTTTTGTTAGGCCTCGGTATTTTCGGGAATCTGGGACAGTTTCCATTGCGATGGAGTGATGCTTTTTCATTGGGTAATGACTACCAGGCGAACCTGGCTCTGAATCCTTTCCAGTCTTTTTTCAGCAGCCTGAAATTCCGTAAATCGATATATAATATCAATAAGGTAAAACAGGCATATCCCTTGCTGAAGCCTTATTTCCAGTTCCAGGGCGATTCCAGTTCCCTTAACTACGTCCGGCTCATCCGGAAGGATCCTCCAATGGAAAAACCCAATATTGTTGTGGTCATTTGTGAATCTTTCAGTGCATACAAAAGTTCCATGTGGGGAAACCCGCTGAATACAACAGCATTTTTTAATGGTTTGTGTGAAAAAGGGATCTTCTTTGACCAGTGTTTTACGCCTTCCTATGGCACTGCCCGCGGAGTATGGGCGGTTCTTACTGGAATACCTGATGTTGGACAGGCCAATAGCACGACCAGCAGGAATCCCGATGCCGTGGACCAGCATAGTATTATGGATGATTTTCAGGGTTACGAAAAATTTTATTTTATTGGGGGCAGCGCCAGTTGGGCCGATATCCGCGGGTTGCTCAAAGATAATGTTCGTGGCCTTCATCTTTATGAACAGCAGGATTATAAAGCGCCTAAAATTGACGTGTGGGGAATCAGCGATAAGAATTTATTTCTCGAAGCAAACCAGGTGCTGAACAAGCAGACAAAACCTTTTTTTGCCATCATTCAAACAGCGGATAATCACCGGCCCTACACCATTCCCAGGGAAGATGAGTCTCTTTTCCACAAGATCCAGGTTGGGAAAGATTCCCTGACGCAATTCGGATTTGAAAGCAATGAAGAAATGAACGCATTTCGCTATACTGATTTCTGCTATCAGCAGTTCATGGATGCAGCAACTGCAGAAAAATATTTTAGCAATACTATTTTTATTTTTGTAGGCGACCACGGCATTGCGGGTAATGCAGGAAAAATGTTTCCCAGGGCCTGGACGGACGAGCGCCTGGACAATATGCATGTACCGCTGCTGTTCTATGCGCCGGCTATACTGAAGCCCAAAAGAATTCATGAGTTTGCTTCTCAGGTTGACCTATTGCCCACGGCAGCCGGCCTGGCAAAAATCACCTATCACAATACCAGCCTCGGCAGAGATCTTCTTGATTCTGCGCATACTCCCGACAAAGCATTATCATTCATATATGATCCTGACGAAGGGTATTTCGGACTGTTAATTGGCGATTATCTCTACCGGGAACAAATAACAACCCATAAGGGAGTATTTTATTCTGTTGTCTCCAATGAGGATGTTGATCCTGTTAAAGCGGGTGATAGCCTTGCGAAAATAACTTCCCTTACCAGGGGCATCTATGAAACCTCGCGCTATTTGCTTCTGAACAATAAAAAGAAACCCTGATAGTACCGATGCGTTTATCCACACTGGTTATGATTTCTTCACTGATGGTTAGTTTTTCCTGCAAAGGAAGATGGCAGAACCAAGGCGGGAAGTTGTCGGGACAACTCCAGAAAATTACTGTAATGCGGGATCAGGTATTTGACCTCAGCGGATACGCCGATGAGGGCGGAGGCAATCCCTATAATCTGTTTGATGAAAATGCATTTGTTGATCCCCGTTATGACCGGGATCCGGCCCCTTTTATTCCTGTTACCAATTGCCAGCCCGCTTTACATCCGGCCATTTATTTCGGGTCCGGCCAGGGAAGCCGGATTGTGGTTGATCTGCGCGTGCCTTATGCACTAAAGGAAATATACCTGTATGACCGGTCTCACACAAACGACAGTTTGTGGATATATACCGGAACCATGAAAAAATGGAAGGTTGTCGCCGCCATGGAAACAGTAACCGATGTGGGCCAGCAGGGTTGGAAAAAGATAACCCTGGATGAATGCAGCCGGTTTCTAATGATCAGTTTCAGCAGTTATGAAACCAATATCACGGAAATGATTTTGTATGGAACGGCGCTGCAGCCGCTACCTGCTGAGAAACCAGTTTCGGATACCGTTTCATTTACACATAATCCCCTCAACCGGTTTCTGGGCGTAAATTATATCATGGAAAAAGAAGCCAGATGGCTGAAGCCATTCCACTATAGCAGGCTATATAATTTCGCACTGGATTTTGATAACGACACTGCGCGGCAGGAAGATCAGGTTCAGTTTAATATGCTCCATTACGGACGTTATGACGCTGGATTGAAGAAATATGTTTTCGATATTGATACGCTCAAGCATATCAACCAGGGAAATATCTGGTTCAGCATTCGCGGTGTCTCTCAATGGATGAGCATCATTGGCTATACAGATAAAGACCGTCCGCTTAACAGGCCCGGAATTAATTCCGTTGATCCTGCCAGCTATTCCCGCCATGCCCGGATGATGTGGAACCTTGCCGCTTTTTTCGGGAGCACAAAAGTAGACAGCAACCTGCTTTCTATCTCTAATGTTCCCCGACAATCAGGACGAGGTTCAATGAGTCTTTGGGAAAACGGCAACGAAGAAGATGCCTGGTGGGTGGGACCTAAGTATTGCAGTCCTTTGGAGTATTTCGCGCAGAGCACGGCAGATTGGGACGGTGATGAAGGTCGGCTTGGGAACCGCGCTGGAATAAAGAATGCCGATCCGGATTCCCGGCTGATGATGAGCGGAATGGTCGGTCTGGATACAAACCGGCTGAAAGTATATGCCTTGCTCACGGAAAATCTGCGGGACGATCAGAGGTTTCCCTGGCAGGGCGGTATCCAATATCATTATTATTGTAACCGGAAGGGCAGAGGGATTTCGCCGGAAGAAGATTCGTTGCGAAATAAATTGGTGAAAGTCCGGAATTGCAGCCGGAGAATTGTGCCGGGTATTGAATGCTTTCTCGGGGAAAACGGTTATGATAAAGGACAGGCATCCAGGCAGGCAACACCCGTTCTCACGGGATATAATGCTTCGGAAAGTCAGGGTATCATGCTGCTCAGATCAATCAACGCTACTTTTTTTTCCGGCTTTGATGCCTATGTTTTATACTGGCTGAAGGACAGCAAGCCCGAAGACGCTCCGGATACATACCTCACCAGCGGCATTTTACGCCAGATGCCGGACGGAAAGACAATTGCCTATCCAGGTTGGTTTTATATCAATACGCTGGTTCGGCGCCTCGGAGATTATTTGCCAGACAGTGTGGTCTCAGAAAAAGGGAATGTCTGGATTTATCGTTACAGGCATCAGCAATTCCGGGACTCTGTTGCGTATTTCGTCTATATGCCAACGGTAGGTGGAAATAAGGAGCTTCATTATCCGCTTGCGGTTGGAAATGTATACGGGAACCTTGTTAACGGGATTAATTTTACGGATGATGCGGAATTGGGAATTGAAAATAAATTACCGGTTTCGGGTGGTATAGTGCGCATTACAGTTGAAGAAAAACCCATATTAATCTTATACAAACAAATGCAATAGGAAATTCGTTTCCACAATCCTTCTTATCTTTATTCTTTTGAGTATGACCGTACATGATAATTCTTGGAGGATTCCTTGTATTTTCTGCCCGCTCCTCACCCTGTTTTCATGCTCCTTTTCTTCCAAGGCCACAAAAAAATTATACCAGCAGGCTTTACAAAGAAAGCCCTATGATGCAATCATTGTTCCCGGTTCGCCGGTTGAAAATGGAAAGTGGAGCAGGACCATGAAGGGGCGGATCTATTGGTCAAAATTTTTATATGATCACGGGGTAACGCGAAATATCATTTATTCCGGCGCCGCTGTTTATAGCGCCTATGTGGAAGCCGAAATCATGGCCCAATATGCTGTTGCGTTAGGCATTCCGAAAGAACATGTCTACAGCGAAACGCTCGCTGAGCATAGCACCGAGAATGTATATTATAGTTTTAAACTGGCCGGAAAATTGGGGTTTAAAACGATTGCTATCGCTTCGGATCCTTTTCAGACGCGGTTGCTTCGAAGATTTGCCAGGAAAAAAGTCAGCCATACGATTGGGCTGATCCCGATGGTAAAAGATAGCATGATGAACATGGAGCCGGAGATGAGGGACCCGGAGATAAATTCTGAAAAAGCCTTTCAGAAGGATTTTGTAAGCATCAAAAACAGGGAGGGATTCTGGAAAAGATGGCGCGGCACACTCGGAAAGAATATAGATAGAAACACAGACAGAAGGCCATAATCTGAATTAAAGAAATATGCAGAAAAGTTTCATTGAAAATTTCTTTGAAGGAATGAATGAGAAGGTCTTTTTTGTGCTCGTGGTCCTTATTCAACTCATTTTCATTTTTCAGGGCCTGGATTTTGCGGATACCGGATTTGCCGCCGTTTTTTATCAGCGGATTTTTACTGATCCCCATACGGTAGAATATAATTTCATGTTCTGGCTTACGGGTGTCATAGGCGGTTCCTGGTTGAAATTATTTCCGGGCTTAGGTTTGCTGGGCCTTCGCGTCGCAGGGGTCATATGTACTACGGTTACATTTGGCATAACCTATAATTTATTAAAAAAATACCTGGAGACTGGCGCCTTACGGCTAAGCCTTATTCTCATTATCCTTTTTCTTGGCACGGGAATCAAGGAGTTTAACTACGATGACCTGACGGCTTTATTTTTTATGTGTGCTGTCTGGTTTCTTTTTAAAGGACTGACGAAAGGGAAGTATTTCTTCCTATTTGTTGCCGGAGCTTTTATTGCCGCCAATATGTTCGCGCGTCTTCCCAATGTTTTAGGATTATTGCTGATCCTGGCTATTTGGTTCTCGGGCTATCTTAACCGCATTCCCCTTGTCCGGATTGCGGCCCATTCCGTCATATTCCTCTGTGGTTTCATATTGATGTCGCTGGGTTTTCTCCTGCTGATGAAAGGAATGCACCAGGATGGCTTTTTCCTGGACAATCTTCAATTGGTGAGGAAAATAGGAACAAATGGAGAGAACAACCACAACGTTTTACCTATGATAAGGCTGTATGTTTCGCATTATATGTGGGGGCTGACAATTTCCATTGCAGTCATTGTTTTTCTCTGGAGTTTTACTGCAATCTGGCGGAGGTTGAAACTGGAAATTCCGCTGGGGCGGCCTTTCTGGTGGTTACTGAAATATTTATTATTATTTTTCATCACCATATTTTGCGTGTACAGGGCCCAGAGGCATCCCGATTTCTGGCTTGACCTTTTCTCCTTTTATGCAGGAACCGGACTTATTATCGGCTTACTCCTCATTTCCGGGCGACACCCAAATGACATGCGGATACTTGCACTCACGGGTTGTATTATGCTGCTGAGCCTCCCGATTGGAAGCGCTTATATCCTGATCACTGTTGGAAAGTATGCCGTCTGGATAATCCTTCCCATCGCGGTGGATTATATGTTGAATATCCGGGCGCTGAGCAGTTCGATCGTGATTACTGAAAACAGAAGACAGGCCTATGAACAGGTGATTGATGTTTCGCAACTCACATCTTTGCGCAATGCCTGCATTTTTGTAACCCTGGTCTATATTCTGAGCGTAAGCTATTTTTATCCCTATTTCGATATCAGTGACCGCATGAAAATGCGGTATTCGGTAAATAATAAGAAGCTGGAGGGAATCTACACCACAAAGAGCAGGGCCAAGGTTATCAATGAGCTTCTTACGGAGAGTTCGAAATATGTAAAACCAAACGATTACGTGCTGGCATACGATAACATTCCCTTATATTATTATCTGACCGACACCCGGCCATATATGCACAATTCCTGGTTGTGGCTATATGATGGGTCCATATTTAGGGATGAGTTGCAGGAGTCTTTTGATGAGACGCATGTATGCCCTGTGGTGATTACTCAGAAGAGGAATTCCATGCAAAGCAATTGGCCGGAGAATTATGATGAAGATTCCCATTTCAGGCAGGAGCCGTTTAAGTATCTGAAGGATTTTCTAAACAGATATCAATATCACGAAGCGTGGGAAAATGATTTTTTCATCATTTACATTCCCCAGGTCAGGAACTTGCCCGCTCAATAACAGATTATGAAGTTTGCGAGAACCCTTTTTCTGTATTTCGCCATGATCCTCGTGTTTGGTGGAATTATTTATTTTCTTCTGCGGACCGGGAAGTCTCCTGAACACAACGGAATTTTCCCTGTTTCCGATTCTTCCCCTGCCGGTTCTTCATTTTATAATGGTTTCAGAGCGCACTTAAAAGATACGCTTCCGCTTTTGCTGCTACAAATCGTGGTGATCATTTCATTCACACAATTACTAGGAACCCTGTTCAAAAAAATCGGACAGCCCGCTGTGATAGGCGAAACCGTAGCGGGAATTATCCTGGGCCCTTCATTATTTGGATTGCTTTTCCCGGGAGGGTTTCATTTCTTGTTCCCCCCCGAATCTATAGAAAACCTGAAGTTTCTGAGCCAGATCGGGCTTATCCTGTTTATGTTTATCGTGGGTATGGAATTGGATACACGGCTGATCCGGAATCAGGCTTTGGAAGCCCTGGTTATCAGCCATGCAAGCATTCTAATCCCTTATACACTGGGTATCGGCCTTTCCTTTTTTATTTACGGTCAATTTGCAACTGCCCATTCCAGTTTTTTTTCCTTTGCACTCTTTATGGGTATTGCCATGAGTATTACCGCATTTCCTGTACTGGCGCGCATTATACGAGACCGGGGTCTTACGTCCACTAAACTGGGCGTATTAGCCATCAGTTGTGCTGCATCCGACGATGTTACAGCCTGGTGCCTGCTCGCCCTGCTAATCGCTTTTATTAAATCCGGCTCCGTGTCAGCAGGTTTTTTTACTATCGGACTTGTTTTGCTTTATGCAGCTATCATGCTGATCCCTGTGAGGATATTACTGAACAGGATCCTTCGTGTTTATCTGAAGAAAAAAATCGGATATAATTTCCTGATGGCTGCCATGTTTACCATGCTTTTGATTTCCGCATATTGTACAGAGATGATTGGTATTCACGCTTTGTTTGGCGGTTTCCTGGCTGGCGTTATCATGCCGAAAAATGATGACCTGCGCAAACTCATAAGTAACCGCATTAGCGACCTCGTTATCGTCATGCTCCTTCCTTTGTTTTTTGTACTGACCGGTTTGCGCACCCATGCAGGTTTGCTGAACCACGGCACGGCCTGGATAAGTTTTGGTTTGATACTGCTCGTGGCCGTTGGAGGAAAATTTGGCGGAAGTACGCTGGCGGCGCGGCTGGTGGGACAAAGCTGGAAAGACAGCCTTTCCATCGGTGCACTCATGAATACCCGTGGGCTCATGGAACTTATTGTATTAAATATCGGATATGATATGGGGGTACTGGGACCGGAGATATTTTCCATGATGGTAATGATGGCCCTCCTTACTACGATGATGACGAGCCCGGCCCTGAGCATAATTGAAAGAATAAAGACGGGATACATTAAACCGGTTCCTGAATGAGTTGAAGATTGTATTTCATGAATGTAGTAGTTCCATGAAAAATCCTGCCGCTGGCATCGATAAATCCATCTTTAGTTTCATAATGCAGATCCACTTCGAAAGAAGTATTTTTTTCAGGAATGATCATAGCCAGAAATTTGATCAGCGGACCCTTGGAGATCCTCAGCTTTTGTTTTAACCGGTCTTCCATCAGTTCCCGGATCATCTCAAGCATGCATACGCCTGGCAAAACGGGATGCCCGGGAAAATGTCCTTTAAAAATAGCATGCCGGGGATTCAGCGTCACAGATACCTGGAAAGCCGGATGGCTCTCAGTGATTGAATCTACGGTATAGAGATCATTCCGCAACACGATAGTTATGATTTTTTGAGCGTTATGGAGAAATTAAAATTCAGGTGACGGATGGATATGCTATCCGGAACCGATTCATCATTGAATGTCATCACGGCTTCGACCACAGGTTTTCTTTTCGAGGACCTTTCCATTTTCACGAGACCGGCGCAATTCTTGTCTGTAATATAATAATTTACTCCCTTCTCCTGTGGAAAACCATAATAAATGAATGCGCTGTCAGTCAGCGTAAACCGGTTCTTTTCCTGCATATTCCTGAAAAGGACAAGTTCAAAATCCTTTCTCAATGTCTTGATGAGTGCCTTTTTATCCATCTGCGAAATAATCTGGTATACCTTGAATTCATTCCCTTTGGAAAAACCAAAATCGAAAAAACTGAACCCCATCGCATTGGAAAAAACCACCCGGGTGCTGCTGTCGGGCATTGTCTTTATAAGTAGCATCCCACTGATATGTTTCCCGATTACGTCTACTGAAGTTCGGTAAAGCGCACGGGTAATTGCAGGCTTAAATTTTTGCAGACACTGATCTGATAATCTGATTTTCTGCAAATGCTGATAACTATTGCAGCCCATCATCAGACTGACCAGGCTAAGGTATAGCAAAGAGCGTATCGGGAATATTCGCATTCAATACTTTGTTGAAAAAGCGTATACTGCTATGATCTCCGGATAATTCAAACATGTCAATCGATTCAGCAGTGAAATCCTTCCTGTCTATAAAAATATTGATCTTTTGATATAGTTCTTTGAGGTTTTTCGCTACCGGATTTAACTCGATCAGGTAGGATCCGGGGCTTTCGAATACCCGAGCCTGAAAATCGGGGTTTTTAAGTACAGTTCCTCCTACACAATCCAGCAGGATGCGGTTGACCTGCTCAAATATTTTGCTTGAACTGGCGGATAGCTTGTTTTCCTTCTGACCGTCCCTGATATATATCTTTCCTCCGTTCAGGATAAGCAGGTAGGGGAAGGGATGGGTATATTCCATACGCACTTTGTTTTTTCTCTTAAACCAAAAATTTCCGCGGGACGTGATTTTATCAGACAGCATGCTGAGGGTCTTTTCCTGAATAAAATCACTTTTAATACCGGACACATTTTTTGTTGCGCTGTTGAATGTCTGTTTAAATGTTTCCTGATTCTGAAGCAATGCAAATCCAGGATATTGCGCCTTCACGGTCAACGCCAGCACGATCCCCAGGATGCCAAAAGAATATTTAAGCATAGGGATTCAATTTAATCATTTTGTCCAACCTTACGATCTCGTATCCCTTTTGCCGGATTTGCGTGATCAGTTCCTTCAATATCTTCATTGTTGATGGGCTCGTATCGTGCAGGAGCACGATGGCTCCTGGTTTAAGAGATTGCAGGATTTTTTGCAGGAGACGGTTTTCGTTCCGGATCATGGTATCCATGGAACGAATACTCCAGCCTATCGAAATAAACCCGCCACGCTCAACTGCCTTTTTCAGGTTGGGATTCGTAACGCCATAAGGGGGGCGGAAGAATTTTGGTTCCAGACCCGTATTGTGGTTAGTTAGTTCATTCATCTGTGCGATATCCTCCAACATTCTTTCGGCGCTGAATATGTCAAAGAGCGGGTGATGGGAATAACTATGATTGCCAATAATATGCCCTTCTTCAACGATTCTGCGGAGCAGGTGTTCGTTTGCCGGGATTTTTTTTCCGATGCAAAAGAAAGCAGCTTCCACTTTTCCTGCCTTCAGCACGTCGAGAATGAAGGGCGTAAAAGACTCCGCAGGACCGTCGTCGAAACTTAATGCAATCTCTTTTTTATCGGTCCCGGCCGAACAGACCGATTTGAAAAAATACCCCAGCTGAATAAAATAAGTTCCACAGAATAATACGAGAAGGTAAGCAAACAGGATCCATGCGTAAGCTGCAGGGGAAAGATTATAGCGTCTGTCCAGAAAAACCCAGATCAGGATAAAAAGGATAAAAAAAATATTTACATTCCGAAAGTTTAACATGCTGAAATTAGATATAAGGCATGATGGCTATTGTCATAGTGATTATGGATCAGTATATTCCTTAATGGAAAGGAAACATTGGGGAGCCAATCCGGGGTTTTTTGTTCACTGATCAGCAGTACTGCCAGCCATAGCGCAAATCCGGAAGCTGTTGGGTATTCTCCGCAAAGTTGTTTGAATGGAATGATTGTTTTATTGCGGAAAGCCGTTGCAGACAAATAATCATCAATCTCGTCGTGGTCCCCATCCCCGTTTGCACCGGAAAGAACGAGCCCTATACCGTCCGATAAAACCGATGATTCCTTCAAAAACGCATGAATCCTGCTTTCCACACCGGCCAAACTTTCGGGTTTATATATAGTGCTGGTCCCACGAAGAATCGCCCTCGCGCCATGGATTTCCTGGCTGCTCAAAAGAAAAAAAGATGCACCTTCTCCTGCAACGCTTCCTTTATGTTTTTTAGCAGTTATTTCAGGGTTATCGTTCGCCGGAATATACAGGCCAAAACGGCTCAATATAGCATGACTATCCTCCGTTATCTCATCAATCGCTCCGGCAAGAACATTGTCCATTCCTTCCCTCAGCAGGAGCATGGCATCCATGAGCGCATTTTCAAAAGAGAACCCGCGGTGGACGATGGTATTATTGTATCCATGACATTTGAGTAGCAATGCAATCTGCGCGCCTACGGTGTTGTGGGTGGATTGAATAAATGCGGTGGGTGTAAGCAACTCTTCCTGGTTGTCGATCATCCTGCGCAAAAAAATACCGGTATCTTCCAGACATCCGTATGCGGTTCCTGTAACAATGCCGGAGGGCATCCTCACTTCGGCCTCATCCAGGCAGGCCTTTGAAGCGGCCACGCCCATTCTTACGATCCGGCTCATCCTTCGGATCATTTTGCTATCCACATACCGGCTATATTCGGGTTCAACTGCATGCCAGCGGTTTCCATCCTGCATTTCACGATGAGCAAAGAATAAATCTTTCTCAAGAGAATGTTGTGGTGAAATATTGCCGGTGGATCGGATATAAACCTGCATATAATTTATTAAGAAGCAGAAAATACGAGGGAGGTACAATTGCCTCCGAAACCAAACGAATTCGAGATCACGTGTTTTACCCGCTGATGATTTAGAAATTTTGTTACCGGGGTAAAAGGAAGTTCTTTCATGGGAGTTTCAAAACGGAGATTCGGGTAGATGATCCCGTGCCGTATTGCAAGTGCTGAAAAAACCGCTTCCATACCGCCGCTTGCTCCCAATGTATGACCGGTAAAGGATTTGGTTGAGCTCATCTTTGGATAAACAGGATCAAATAAAAGTTTGATCGCCGTTCCCTCCGCTATATCATTATTATTTGTTCCGGTTCCGTGCAAATTAATATAATCAATATCTCCCGGCACCAGGCCGCTGTTTTCGAGCGCATTCTTCATTGCCAGAAACGAGCCCGTGCCCCCGGGTGATGATGCAGTCTGGTGATAGGCATCATTCGCATTACTATATCCTGCGATCCTGCAATAAGCTGATTTATTCAAGCGATTCATAATTTCTTCAGATACCAGCACGAGATATCCTGCACCCTCGCCCAGGTTAAGGCCCTGCCGGTGCTCATCGAAGGGTTTGCAAAACGACTTATCCAGTATCATCAGCGTATTGAAACCATTCAGCGTAAACCGCGTGAGTGCATCAGCTCCTCCTACAAGAGCAAGGTCAAGCAATCCATGCCTGATCATGCGCGCTCCTGTAAAAACGGCATTTGCAGAGGAAGAGCAGGCCGTGCTCACCGTACTGATGAAATGATTAATCCCGAGGTGGTCAGCCACGATCTCTGTAATGGAACCACATTCATGGTAAACAACATCCCTGAGTTTTCCGGCTGCAGCATTCATCATGAAGGATTCAAAGAAATCTTCTGTTTTATCCATACCTCCTACGGTATTTGCGGAAATAAAACCTGCCCGTAAATCTTTAAAATTAAATATTCCGGCATCTGCCAATGCTTCCCGGGCGGCCAGTGCACTCAATAAGGCCGTTCTGGGCATGCCAGATGAAAGACCGGTAAGTTCAGCCAGTGCTTCATTGCTGAGCTTAACCTCGGCCACCGGTAATTTTCCGCGCAGCCGTGTATGTAAGATTTTGATGTCAGCCATCCCGGCTTCTTCCGTCTCAAACGAGTGGAGACATGCAGCTGCATCCAGGCCTATGGCAGACACAACGCCCAATCCTGCAACAAATACAGGTGGGTTCATGAAGCTTTTTTCGCGGGGGAATGTTTGGTAATATAGTCTGCCATTGTCCTCACAGAATGAAATACTTTCGGTCCGTCTTCGGCCTTATCCAGTTTGATATGGTAGTCCTGTTGAAGGAGTACGATCAGTTCAAGGGCATCTATGGAATCCAGTCCCAGACCCTCAACAAATAAAGGCTGATCATCTCCGATATCTTCAGGCTTCAGATCTTTCAGGTTCAGCCTTTCAATGATCTGCCTCTTCAACTGGCCCATTAGTTTATCCATGGCTTGTGTTATTCAGTAGATTAATTCCTTCAGCGGTAAAAGGTATAGCTTTTTCACTACCGGACGTTTCCACCAGCATCAGCAAGGCCCGGTAATCTTCCCCCAGATAGTCTACCCATCCGCAAATACAGTTTCTTATCAGTTTGCTGTCAAACAAACCGTTTACATACGCGGCCATAAAATTACCATTGAAGGTCTTAAATACAAAAAATGCATTTTCACCTCTAAACTTATACTTTATTGCAATTTCGCCGATCACGATATTTGGGAGGGTATAGACAAAGAGCGCCGGACTGGCACCTGCTTCCATCGTTCGCGCGTATTTCAGATCAACGTCCAGGCTGCCATGGCTGTTGCTCAACACAATACCTGTTTCATCGCTACCATATTTGTTTGCATGATCACTTTCATTTAATAGAATATCTGTCGCCAGCACACCGAGTTTCGACAGCTGATCCATTTTGTGGAATTTGGGGTACCCCAACTGATAATGCCGGTACAATTCGTCGAGGAAATCCATTGCGCTGAGCGCTTTGCGTTGAAATTGCGGATTTCCGTTTTTGTAAACGGTGTTGGCAGCAATTAAGCAGGATGCGGTGATGAATCTGGCAGGTTGCAATGTTTGGTCGATAAATAAATTAATGAGGTTTAAGGGATTTACTGTCGCGGATATTAATCAGTGCCGCCAGGCGGTGCAGCGCGGTCTGATGATTTTTTACATAGGGATTGCTCTGATCCCAAACATAACCGGCCAGCACGGAACAGATCTGGCTTTTGATCAGTTCATCCTGATTATCCGCAAAGAAAATAGTATCGAGCGTCCCTTCATACCATGCCATCACATAAGAGCGGAAGGTATCCACGCCCTCCATCATAGGTTTCATGTATTCATTTTCCCAGTCAACATTTCGTCCTTTTAATTTTTCCACGACGAGCTTACCGGCAATCTGACTGGAAACGGTAGCCAGCGTAACGCCGGAAGAAAATACAGGATCGAGAAACTCCGTCACATTTCCGGTAAGCACAAAACCATTTCCAAAGAAGCGGTCCGTAGTACTTGACCAGGATTCTAAGGTTTTCGGCTCAAACAAAAACTTAACCTGATCAAATCTTTCGGCCAGGTAAGGCTCGGATGCTATAAGTTTACGCAATTGTTCTTCTGTGGTTCCCGTATACTGCTGAAAAAATTCCGGATCCCCGACAAAACCCAGGGAAGTAATGCCATTTGAAAATGGAATGATCCAGACCCACACGGCAGGCTGGTGAACGACAATGGTGATCCTGTTGGGTTCATCCGACATGGATCTTTTTGTATCGACGGTATGCGAAAATAATGCTTTGCGGGGCGGGAGATTGGAAGGTTTATCCATATTGAATAAGCGTGGTATTACGCGCCCGTATCCACTGCCGTCAATGATAAATTTTGCTTTTATATACGATGCATTTCCATCTTTATCCTGCACGGTGGTAACAGAATCGGCGCCGTTGAACTCTATGCCCGTAACAGTGGTTTCATAATGCACGGGCACGCCCATTTTCTCAACGGTATCTGCCAGGGTTTTATCAAATTCGCTGCGAGGTACCTGGTAAGTCCACTGCCATCCCTGGGTGAACTGGTCGGCAAACCGGTAATCGCATATCTTTCCATTCTTAACAAATTTTGCTCCCCCTTTTTCTTGAAAGTTTTTGCCCGCTACGGCTTCCAGGAATCCCGCTTCACCCAGGGCCTCCATGCATCGCGGCAGCAGGCTTTCACCGATCACAAACCGGGGAAATTTCATCTTTTCCACTATCTGAACCTGATAGCCGGCCTTATTAACAATAGAAGCTGCCACTGTGCCTGCCGGGCCGGCTCCGATGACGAGTACATCTGTTGAATTCATTGCCATGATCGTTCCGGTTTTGCTTTTATTTTTCCTTTCTTTTTTTACACTTCAGCAGGGTGTGGCTCAACCCGATCTCATCTATTCTTTCTTCTATTTTAAATCCTGCTTCTTCAATACAGTGAATGAACACAGCAGAATTATACATCTGACTGTTGCCATTTGCCAGGGCAGTAAAATAAACCGAAGTTTGCTGGAGGCAGAATGCGGCGGTCTCAAATCGCTGATCATCCCAGAAAGCTTCCAGGATCAAAACATATTTATCGTCGTCCAGCGATGCATGACAGCGTTTCATTATGGATATGATTTCCGCTTCCGAAAAGCAATCCAGGAACTGGCTCATCCAGATGGCGTCAAATCCCTTTGGAAATACTGCTTTTTCGTCCAGAATGTTTACCGGATAAAAAGAGATGCGGTCTTCCAGATCCGCCTGTATTACTTTTTCTCTAGCCACATTCAACTGGCCCGGAAGGTCCATGACCGTAATATGCAGGTCCTTTGAAAAATGCGCACTGGCGATTGCCCACTTGCCCGTATTTCCTCCGATATCCAGAATCTTCTTAATTTTTCCGTCATAAACTTTAGGTAAAGTAAGCGGGAAAGCAATGTCACTGAAAAAATGGTCGAAGGCAAACCAGCTTTTCTGCACGTGTGCCGGCAGTGAAGAAAGGCCTTCATAAATGGTTTCCCAGTTTCCGAATTCCTTAAGACCTTCCGGTTTGCCGGTTTCAATACTCTTATCAAG
>Ga0182024_10002211_pt1 | contig 48790 bp, 50 predicted proteins | sample P32metaG_FD_120480 | JGI IMG/M metagenome (GOLD analysis project Ga0182024, IMG submission 120480) | Permafrost microbial communities from Stordalen Mire, Sweden - P3-2 metaG (Illumina Assembly) | ecosystem: Environmental > Terrestrial > Soil > Wetlands > Permafrost | place: Sweden: Stordalen...
GATGATCAACTAAATTTTTACAAAATACATTTGCGTAGCTTCGGCTGCTGTCCAACTCGAAACTGACACTTCGTATTCCAAGGACGGCGCTCGCAGCACGCCCAATCGGGCGTGCCTGCAAGCTTTCCTTGGAGGGCATGTCAGTGCCTGAGTTGGGACGTGAGTAGGTCACGCCCCTTCTTATTTCAGGCACAAACATCCTTCCACGGAAGCCATCCCACAGACAGGGCTGATCTCGCATGATAAATCTCAGCCCATGCCCACTTTTGATTTCAAAGGTAAATCATTCGTTTACGCGCATCATCTTTCCGTGCCTTTTCGGGAACTGGTGATTGACGCCGACAAATCGCTCCCGGCCAAGGGGCAGAAACCCGCGCTCCACGATAACCTCGTTATTCACGGCGACAATCTGCACGCCCTCAAGGCCCTCCTTCCGGCCTATGCAGGCAAAGTTGACTGCGTTTACATCGATCCTCCCTACAACACTGGCAACGAGGGCTGGTGCTACAACGACAACGTCCGCAGTCCGCTCATGCGCGAGTGGCTCAAGAAGTCCGCCAATCCGGTGGAGAAGGAAGACCTTGAACGCCACGATAAATGGCTTTGCATGATGTGGCCGCGACTCAAACTTTTGCATGAATTGCTCTCCGAGGAAGGAGCCATCTTCATCAGCATTGATGACAACGAAGTCCACAGGCTGCGCGGCATGATGGATGAGATATTCGGCGAGCAGAATTTCATAGCGAACATCGTCTGGCACAAAATGGATAGCCCGAAGAACACGGCGGTCCACTTCAGCGAGGACCACGACCACATCCTTGTTTATGCGAAACATTCTGCAAACTGGTTTCCAAATTTACTGGAACGGAGTGAGGAGATGCTCGCTCGTTACAAGAATCCAGACAACGACCCGCGTGGCCCCTGGCTCTTGAGTGATCTTGCGGCGAGAAATGAGTATTCAGCAGGGCTTTACGAAATCAAAACCCCCTCTGGAAAGGTAATTTCCGGTCCTCCCGCTGGAAGTTATTGGCGCGTGAGCAAAGCAAAGTTTGACGAACTTGATTGTGACAAGCGTATCTGGTGGGGCACAGGCGATGTTCGACCAGGCATAAAGCGGTTCCTGTCAGAAGTTCGTGAAGGAATTGTGCCGCAAACGATTTGGTCTTGGAAGGAGGTAGGCAGTACCAGGAATGCGAAACAGGAGCTTTCCCATGTCCTTGGCAAGCAGCCCGGGGACGATATTTTCATTACTCCGAAGCCAACTGATCTAATTCAGCGCATCGCGACTCTCGGCACGAAGAAAAACTCTGTCATCCTCGACTCCTTCGCTGGCAGTGGCACGACGGCGCACGCGGTGCTTGCGTTGAACAAGAAGGACGGTGGCAATCGCAAGTTCATTCTTGTCGAAACCGAGGATTATGCCGACAACCTTACCGGCGAGCGCGTCCGACGCGTTATTAAAGGCTACAAGTTTGAAGGCACCCAAAGAGAGGAATTACTCCGTGAGCCGTTGAGTTGGTCCAAGCTTCAAAAAGCTACGATGCTGGTCGAGAAGGCCGAGAGCATCGAAAGATTTGAAGGCAACAGGTTTGACAAAGTTACCAAAACAGTCGAGGACGGCGCTTTGGTCATCACTGGCGAAAAGAAAATCACTGAAAAGGTGGAAGGACTCGGCGGCAGTTTCACATTCGCCACACTCGGCCCGGAAATGACGCTCGACAAAATGCTGGCCGACGGATTACCGGCGTTTGACGCACTGGCAAAATATGTGTTTTTCACCGCCACGGGCCGCACTCTGAACGATGTGCCGAAGCAGAAGATCAATGTGCTTGGCTTCATCGGCGAGACAGACATTTATCGCGTCCATCTGCATTACCGCCCAGAGAAATCCTGGCTGCAAAGCAACGACGCCGCGTTCACGGAAAAGCTGGCGGATGAAATGCTCGCAGCCAACAAAGGTAAGAAAAAATTACTCGTATTCGCTGCCGCTAAGTTTATGAGTCAGCGGGAATTATCACGGCAGGGCGTGGAGTTTTGCCAGTTGCCCTACGCCATCCACCGCATCCTCGGCGATTAAGCGGCCATGCAACTAAAGGATTACCAGAATGACGTGCTTGAGAGCCTGAGCCGGTATCTTCGGGTGCTCGCCGCCCGACGCGAGGCGGCGGAGGAGGTCCTCGAATTTCAGCGCAGCAAAGGCCGCGACGCCAAGCTGGCGGATTATTGCCGGGAGACGTGGGATGCTCTGCACGCGGACAACGTGCTGCCGCTAATGAAGGACAAGGATGGCAATGCCATCGCGCCGCAATATGTCGCCCGTAAGGATGGCCTGGAACGGCCAGTGCCGAACATCTGCCTGAAAGTTCCCACCGGCGGCGGCAAAACCCTGCTCAGCACAGTCGCCGTCGAGCGCATCAATGCCGAGTATTTCAAGAAACAGACCGGATTCGTGCTTTGGATTGTGCCATCCGACGCCATTTATTCGCAGACGTGGAAGGCGTTCGCCAACCGGGAACATCCCTACCGGCAGATGTTGGAACGCGCCTCCGGTGGCCGTGTTCGGCTGCTGGAAAAGAGCGACAACTTCACCAAGCAGGACGTGGACGAGCAGCTTTGCGTAATGCTCATGATGTTGCAGGCCGGTTCGGTGAAAAAGGAATCCAAGGAAACCCGCAAAATGTTCCAGGACAGCGGTAAGTTTCCCAGCTTCTTCCCGGACGTGGACGACGCGATTGCCAACAAGGCGCTTTTTCGGCAAGTGCCCAATCTGGACGCGACCGATTTGACCGAGGAAGGGTTTCGCATCGGCGGCCTGACGGTGAAGCAGAGCCTCGGCAACGTGTTGCGGCTGGTTCGTCCACTTGTCGTCATTGACGAGGGACACAAGGCATATTCCAACACGGCGCTGGAAACCATTTCAGGCTACAACCCGCGTTTCTTGTTGGAATTGTCTGCCACGCCCAACAGCGGCAAGGAATACGTCAGCAATGTCCTGGTAAACGTCACCGGCACGGCGTTGAAGGACGAGCAGATGATCAAGCTACCCATCAATCTCGACAACCAGAACCGGGCCGACTGGAAACATACACTGTCCGTTGCCCAAGCCAAACTGGCGGAGTTGCAAAAGGACGCGGAGCATGTCCGCAACAACGAAGGCCGCTATATCCGGCCCATCCTGTTGATCCGGGTGGAACGCACCGGCAAAGAGCAGCGCGACAGGTCCACCATCCACTCCGAGGACGTACGCGAATACCTCGTTGAAAAGCTCGGCTCACAGCCGGACGAGGTAAGGGTGAAGTCGGCGGAATTGGACGAACTCGGCGATGAAAACCTGCTCTCGGAGCTGTCGAAGGTTCGCTACATCATCACCAAGGATGCGCTGCGCGAAGGCTGGGATTGCCCGTTTGCTTACGTCCTCGCCGTGCTTTCCAAGACGACGGCGACCACGGCCTTGACGCAGATGATAGGGCGCGTGCTCCGGCAGCCGGAGGCGAAGCTCACCGGCACGCCATCGCTGAATGAATGTTACGTCTTCACGTTCGATCAGGAAGTGCAGGCTGCCGTGGACAGTGTCCGGCGTGGTCTGGAGGAAGAAGGCATGGGCGATCTCACCGCCAATGTCCGAGCAGTCGGAAAGGGTGCAGGAATAGTTTCTCGTCGTGAATCAATCCGGCGACGTAAGGAATTTGAACGGCTAAAGATCTTCTTGCCGCGTATATTATCGCGCCATTATGCCACCGGAAATTGGCGGCAGTTTGATTATGACAGGGATCTCTTGAGTCGCCTCGACTGGAGTCAATTCAGTTACACGAACAGGTCCACATTTACGCCCGACGAAAAGGACGCCATTGAGCGAACCCTCGTTCGTGTCAGTGTTGAGGACCTCGGCGGCGTGGATGACGAACTGCCAAAGCTGGAGTCTTTTGAGACCGGCGCCGAAATGGAACTGGATTTTCCGGCACTCGTGCGGTTGCTGCTGGATGTGATTCCGAATCCGTGGCAGGGGGCTCGTGTCTTGAATGAAACGCTGGCGGAGCTTCGCAGACGGAAACTTTCCGAGAAAAGAATCTTTACCAATCGTCTGTTTTTGATGAAAGCAATCCGCGACAACCTCAAAGAGCAGGTCGGCAAAGCAACTGAACTAGAATTCCGGCGAATGCTTTCAGTCAATGAATTGAGTTTTCGGCTCGAAGCTTCCAACGACCCTGTTCTGAATTGGGAACTTGCGGAAACGCTTGAATTGGACGTGACAGAGGAAGATAAATTTTTACTCCGAAAAAATGGTGAACCGCTGGAAAAGAGCCTATTCACGCCGCTTTACCAGAGGCAGGTCAATGGGTTGGAAAAGGACGTGGCGTGGTATCTTGATGGCGACCAAGCCGTGCATTGGTGGCATCGCATCGCTGTGCATCAGGACTGGCATTTGCAAGGTTGGCAGCGCAGCCGCATTTATCCCGATTTCCTTGCGTGTTTGCATGAGACCGGCGACGGAAAAGTCTGTTTCACGGTTCTTGAAACGAAAGGTCTCCACCTCAAAGGGAACGACGACACAGTTTACAAACAGAGGCTTTTCGATTTGCTGACGGAACATTCGCAGAGCGCACTATCTGTCGGGGAGTTAAAGCTGGGCCTGAAGAAACAACAAATGCGGTTTGAATTGATGCTGGAGAATAACTGGCGCGAACGTTTGCCGACAATTGGGGCATAAACCACTCTTTCCAGAGCCTGGATGAATTTTGAAAATGCAACTCATCCGCGCATTGGCAGTCAGTGTCGATCACTACGCGACCACAAGCTTCCATGAGGGAGTCGAGCCGCCATGTAAGTGCCCTCACTGTAATGCGACGAATGCCCTCAAGGCGTTGGGCTACTATTCTCGCAATGTGACCAGCCCAAAAAGTGGCGTCCTGCGCATTTTCGTGCGGAGGTTTCGATGTCGTGAATGCAGTAAAACGGTCAGCGTCCTTCCCTCATTCGTGCAACCGTATCGGTTGGTTTTAAATCTAACAATCAACGAGTTTTTCGGTGGAACCCTCAGTGCCAACGCACTTTCATGGCTCCCACTTTTGAAACAGTACTGGAACCGATTTTCAGACTGGCTTCCACGGATTGATGGCATCATCAAGTCCGTGGTCTCGCGCTCGCCGCCTCGTTCGGACGCCGCTGGATGGTGGAAGGTCATGGCCGCAACTTTCGGCGACATTGAAAAAATTACAACGGAGCTTGTGGGCCGATTTGGCGTCACTCTCTTCGGTCGCTATCGCTGCCACTCGCCGTTCTCTATCGGGCCGCCGACGAAGTGACGCGGCTCCACACAACTTATGTATTTCACTGAAAGCCAACGCGTGGAAATCTTTGCGCGCAAATGAAAATGGTTTCTAAATCAGGTTTGAGCGATAAACGACGCGCCTCTGAGGGCGTCCGCGTTAAAATCAGAGACCGAAGAAGTCCCGATTTTGCCGTCGGCACTCATGGCGACGAACTTTATTTTTTATGAAGACAAGCCAAATGGATTTGCCGTCCAACCGTGCGGCCAGTTACGTGAGAACGGCTACGAAGCCTCAGCAGGACTCGATCAGCAACCAGGTGGGCGCCATTCGGAAATACGCCAAACGCCATGGAATTCAGATCGTTAAGGAATATTTTGACGAAGGCAAGAGCGGGGTGAATGTCCAAGACCGCGAATCTTTGACGCAGTTGGTTCGGGACATTCAGAGTGGGCAAATGATTTTCTCATTTGTCCTTCTGTACGATGTCAGCCGGTGGGGCCGATTTCAGGACGCCGATGAAAGCGCCTATTATGAATTCATCTGCCGCCGTGCCGGGGTGTCGGTTCATTATTGCGCCGAACAATTTGAAGGTGAGGCCATCCACGTCTCCATGATTGTCAAACGCCTCAAAGTGTTTCCGCGTAAATGAAAAACCCTGCATGAGCACCGCCCCATCAAAATTACCACCAAACACTGCCGCTGCCTACGTGAGAATGTCCACGGAGCACCAGCAGTACTCGACCAGTAACCAAATGGACGTGATCAGGGAGTATGCCAAACGGCGCGAAATGCAGATCGTCAAGGAGTATTCAGACGAGGGCAAGAGCGGCCTAAATATCCAGGGCCGCGAATCCCTCGCGCGGATGATTCAAGACGTTCAGAACGGACAGATCAATTTTTCGTCTATCCTCGTGTACGATGTTAGTCGGTGGGGGAGATTCCAAGACGCCGATGAGAGCGCTTATTACGAATTCATCTGCCGCCGGGCGGGAGTTGCAGTTCATTACTGCGCTGAACAATTTGAAAATGACGGCAGCCCAGTGTCCACCATTGTCAAAGGAGTCAAGCGAGCGATGGCCGGTGAATATAGCCGCGAATTGTCAACCAAAGTATTTCTGGGAGCCTGCCGGTTGATCCAAGAGGGGTTCAAACAGGGAGGCACTGCCGGATTCGGCCTTCGACGCATGCTGATTGATCAGAGCCGCCAGCAAAAGGCCGTGCTCAAAATGGGGGAACACAAAAGCCTTCAAACCGACCGGGTAATCTTGATTCCTGGGCCAGAGGAGGAAGTTAAAATAGTCCGGTGGATTTATCAGGCGTTTGTTAATGAAGGAAAAAGCGAATTGGATATTGCGAAGGCCCTGAACGGCCAGGGCGTTGTTACGGACTTCGGACGCGCATGGAACCGAGGCACCATCCATCAAGTGCTTACCAACGAAAAATATATCGGCAACAATGTTTATCATCGCACCTCCTTCAAACTGAAACTCAAGCATTTAGTGAACCCACAGGAAAAATGGATTCGTGGAGACGGCAAGTTTGAAGGCATTGTCGAATCCAGCCTTTTCCACACGGCCCAAGGCATCATTCTGGCCCGCAGTCGGAAGCTCTCTGATGATGAAATGCTGGAGAGACTGCGCGGAGTCCTCAAACAGCACGGACGCATCAACGGTATGTTGATCGACGAGGCGCAAGACCTGCCGTCCAGTGCGGCCTTTCGACATCGGTTCGGCACTTTGGTGTCCGCGTACCAACTGATTGGATACGATCCTGGCATTGACTACAGTTTCATAGAAATCAATCGCAAGTTGCGCAAGGCGCACCCCGAAATCGTCGCGTCAGTGATTCGGCGGGTTGGGGACCTGGGTGCCGTTGCCGCTTGGGATGAACGGGCGCAGTTGCTTTATCTGAACAACGAATTGCGCGTTTCCATCGTGCTGTGCCGGTATCTGGTCACGAGCGGCGGTTCATCGAGGTGGATCATAAGATTGGATGAGGGGCTGAAGCCCGATATTACGGTCGCAGTTCGGATGGATGCGACCAATGAAGGTGTGCGCGATTATTATCTTCTGCCGGCGATAGACATGACGTGGGAAAATCTGCGCGTCGCGGAGGAGAACGGCGTTTACCTGGATGCCTACCGATTCGAGACGCTAGACTATTTTATTGGCATGGCTGAACGCATCAAACTTGAGGAGGCTGCATGAATGACGAAATCAAAATGATCCCAATTGACCGAATTCGCGTCCTGAATCCCAGGTACCGCGACCGAAAAAAATTCGAGGCAATTGTCCAGAGCATCAAAAATCTCGGATTGAAAAAGCCGATTCAGGTCAGTCTTCGTTCCGCACAGGAGGCAGAGGAACCGGGTTATGATCTGGTTTGCGGGCAGGGGCGGATTGAGGCGTGCATGGCGCTGGGGTACAAAGAGATTCCTGCGTTGGTGGTGGAGATTTCCAGGGAGGATCGCTTGTTGCGGAGTCTTGTCGAAAATATGGCCCGACGGTTTCCCAAGCCATTGGATTTGATTCGAGAAATTGAGCGCCTCAAAACGTGGGGCTACAGCAATGTAGAAATTGGCGCGAAACTTGACATCGCTGACGGCTTGGTAGGCGGATTGATCGCGTTGAATAAGGCGGGCGAAGAACGATTGCTTGAAGTAGCGATTAACGGAACAATTCCGCTTGGTGTGGCGATGGACATCGCTAAAGCCGACACAGTGGAGGTGCAGCGGGAACTGCTGAAGGCTTACGAAAGCAAGCAGTTGAATCAAGTTTCGATTCGTACGGTGAAGCGTTTAATTGACCAGCGCCGATTTTTGGGAAAGGACCGAAGCACCAACCACCCTTCGAAAAGGCCGCGAACCACGAGTGCCGATAGCCTGGTGAATGCATACAGACGCGAGAGTCAGCGACAGCGGCAAATAATAAAAAAAGCCAGAATCTGCGATGCAAGGCTCGTTTTTATTGTGACCGCATTTGGGAAACTGTTGTCGGATGAGAATTTCGTGACCTTATTGCGAGCGGAATCGTTGTCCACAATGCCGAAGTATCTGTATACCAAAGTGGGCAAAAAACACAAGGAGCCTGCATGAGTGAACTGAAGCTTGGTTTTGAAATGAAGAAAATCCGGCTGCCGCTGGGAGATATTCTGCCGGTGCGGCAAATCGGCGGCCAGGAAAGGATTGACCGGTATCAAACGATTGTGAGGTCCATTAAGGAAGTTGGGCTGGTTGAACCACTGATGGTGCATCCGCAGAAGGGCGCATCGGGAAAGTATCTGCTGGTTGACGGACATCTCCGTCTTCATGCACTACGAGAACTTGGGGAAACGGAGGCGGACTGCATCATTGCAAATGATGACGAGAGTTACACCTATAATGCGCGCATCAGCCGAATGGCACCGATCCAGGAACACAAAATGATTTTGAGAGCAGTGCAACAAGGGAAGGTGAAGCCGGAGCGGATTGCGGCTGCATTGAACGCTCCCCTCAGTCATGTGCAAAGCTCCCTGACGCTGCTGGATGGAATCAACCCAGAGGCAGTTGATTTGCTAAAGGACAAGTTGATTGCTCCGAAAGCCATCCGCTGTTTGAAGAAGGTGTCGGGTGTCCGCCAGATCGAAATCGCGGAATTGATGGTCAGCGTCAACAATTATACGGCAGGTTATGCTGAGGCGCTGGTTTTCGGGACGCCGAAGGATCAACTGGCCGACCCAGCCGAGCCGAAAAAGAAGGATGGACTTTCGCCGGAGGAGATTGGCCGGATGGAACAGGAGATGGAAACACTCGAACATGACCTCAAAGCGGTCGAGGAGTCGTACGGGGAAAATGTGCTGAATTTGACGTGCGCTCGCGGTTACATTAAAAAGCTTCTCGATAACGCCAAAGTGGTCAGGTTTTTGAACGCCAATTATTCTGACGTTTGCTCCGAATTTCAGGCAATTGCGGCGGCTGAGACTTTATGATGGAATCCACCAAGCGGTCAGGAATGAGCCTTTTGATGTGCAATTCCGCGACTGGAACCCGCCGGAACCAGCGCACGCTTCGCGCCGTGATCGCACCCTCATGCCCTTGCGACCACTTTGCTCCGCGTGCGTTCGTTCCGGCTTGAAAATGGCGCAGTCGCTCCAGGCTTCCGTTGGGAGGTTGGCTCCGGTCACTCCGCTCCTTCCGCCGTTCCGCTAAACGCTTCACTTTGGAAACGCTCCGTTCCCCCGGCAGCCAACCTCTCAACCGAAGCACCCGGCACGAACCAGGGGAAACATGCGGCAAATCTGTGTCCAGGTGAAGGGAGGCTGGCGGGGGGCATACTTTTCGTGCTCGCAGTCCACAAGTCGTTCTGATAGAACAATAAGACCACGCCGGGAAACGACGCAGGGACGGGTTCTTCTTTGGCGCGATTTAAGGTGATCTCATGCGATTCAGGATCAGACATCTTGAGGATGAAGTTAAGACAACATAATTAAGATTGACGCAGCAACACCCGAGCGATAGGCTCCTTCAAGAAATGTGAAAGCGCCCAACCAAAGACTTGACAGGCTGGAACTTGCGACGTCGAAAATGGTTTCAGCAGGGGGTTTTCTCCTATTACTTATCAGTTTTTTGATGGCGGCAAAAACAGCCCGCTCAGCCCCTTTGGACCATTTTGTTTGGAGTCCTGTCGCAACTCCTCAAACGGCGGCAGTGCCGTTCGGGATGACGATCACGGCGACCGACGCTTCGGGTAATCTGGTTTCAAATTATTCCGGAAATGCCACTGTGTCGGGGGAATCATTAACAGGGCCAGGGATGGTGATTTCAGAAGTGGACAATGGAACCACGAATCAAGTCGAGCTGACCAATCCGTCAACCAATTCGGTTGATGTTTCTAGCTGGACAGTGGCTTTTTATGACGTGACCAAATGGCCGCAGCCTTCGCGGATTTTCACAATCCCCGCCGGAACCACTTCTCCACCCCTTTCGGTCTTTGTCATTGCCGCCGGAGGGGTCGCTCCCGGCGTTTTTCCGAACTTTCAAATCGGAGCGTCATTAGCTTGGAGCCGGTTTTCAGCGAATCCAATCGCAGTAACTTTACTGAATCAAACAAAAGGTTTAGTGGACTTTTTTTGTGCTTCCACAGCCTATCCGTTTTTGATTACAAACCCGGTAACAATTCTCCCTAGTGCCTGGCTCGGCGCGCCAGTTGCATTTAACTTGAATCCCTCTGACACGTTTCAGCGACAAGACGACTACAATCATCAGCAAGCGGTCGATTGGGTGGCGACGAATCGGTCTATTGGCACTCTTAATTCAGGCCTCAGCCTTCCGTTTATTGCAGACAACGAGTCAATTGCCGTTTTGCCCTCTGAGATTTCTCTAACGAACGGCGTCTGGAATGGATTTCTCTCCATCCAAACTCCGGGCGATAATTTGATTTTGGACGTGGACGACGATGCTGGTCATCCTGGCGCCAGTAACCCATTCAACGTAGTAGCGAGCGTGGGTGCCACGTTATCATTGCCGACGCAGACTTCAGACATCAGCCCGGGAATTCATCAAGCAGCCATCGTAATTCCGGGTATAGTCGGTTCAAATTTGGTCTTCAGCCTGATGTCGGAAGCCCCGTCCAAGATTGGTGTTCCGCCGTCAGTAATCATTCCCGCCGGTACAACTTCGAACGGCTTCTTCGTGACCAATTTTAATGATTCAATGCTTGATGGTGTCCAACTTGTAACCATCACGGCGTCTAACTTCCTTTTCCCGGTTCTGCAAGGCGTCGTTACAAACTTTAGCGCGCCTGTGTCGCTTACATTGACAACACCCGGGGAGGTTAATCAACAGTCGGGTGAAACTTCGATTCAGGCTGAACTTTCGACTGGGATTCCCGTTAGCTCAAATTTCCAGGCAGAGGTGTACTCAAGCGATCCAAATTTGCTTGCCACGCCGACGTTCGTTCAGATTCCCGCTGGCGAGACCAACGCCGCCTTCAGCATTGGCGTAGCAGGTGGCCCGCAGATCGTAGGCAGCGAAGAAGTAACCATAACAGCGCTGGCAGCGCCCGATTTCCCGACCAGCAGCACAATGACTGTTTTCGGCCTGCCTGCCAGCTTAACCCTTCAATTGCCGGCGCAATTAATTGAAGGCGCGGGTGCTGTCGGCAATTGCACGGCGGCCATCTCTGGAGTTTTGCCCACCAACTTGACAATCACATTAACCAGCAGCGATCCTGTTGCCGTAGAAGTGCCGGGAACTGTTGTTGTGCCTGCCGGCCAAACGGTGGTTGTGTTCTCCTTATACGTTCAACCCAATTCTATTCCGGGACCGGACTTATCAGTGACGATATCTGCATCCGCTCCGGGCTTCACCAGCACCAACGCAACAATCGAGGTCTTGAACGATCTGATTGCTCAATTACCCCTTCAAGTCAACGACCTAGTTTTCAATCCCACCAATGGAAAGCTCTATGCGAGCGTTGATGGAAGCTCGCCCGTGTTTGGCAACAGCGTTGTGGCGATTGATCCCGTCAGCCTTCAAGTCAGTAATCCCATCTATGTAGGGTCCGAACCCGGCGCGCTAGCGCTCTCTCCGGATGGCCGGTATCTGTATGTTTACCTCCAAAGCAGCGCCTCTATCGACTTGGTCGACCTGCAACTCGACACGGTGACATTTGAGGATTCCATCTATCCTTTCTCTCTGACCGAGATGTTTGTTTTTCCCGGCGGCGCGGATACTCTTGTTTTATCACAAAATTATACCAATATGTTCCCAAGCGAGGGCGGTGTATTGATCCTTGTCAGCAATCAGGCCAGTGCACTCGCAGATTTGCCTCCCGTCTCATTAATCCAGCCATCTCTTCTGTCAAACGTGTTTTATGCCTATGACAATGCTCGCGTGCCTTCGTCCGTCACCCGCGTGCAGGTGGAGAGTACTAATACGGTGAACATTGTGGCGGGTGGATTGACGCTGGACGGGGAACCGGAAATTCGGTCTGGCGGTGACCTATTATTCTTCTCTTCTGGGGAGGTGATTGATCCGGAGGCAATGATTCATCTGGCGACATTCCCGGGATTGGCCCTGCCGCCCAGCCAGACGCAGCCTGACAACCATATTTGTCCCGACATCGCGTCGGGCCGTGTTTATTATTTGACGCTCAGCGGTGGAACGGCGACCATTTCGGCATACGGGCTAAATAATTACCAAGTCACGGGAACACTTCAGGTTTCGGGCATCTCTGGAACACCGGAGCAATTAGTTCGATGGGGAACGAGTGGGTTCGCCTTCGCAACAAGTGGCGGACAGTTGTTTTCTGTCCAAACACCACTGGTGCCGACCAATCAACCTGCCGATCTTGCTGTCACGCAGTCAGTGCCTAATCCCACCAACCTAGGGACAAACCTCTCCATCACTCTCAATGTCAGCAATCTCGGGCCGGGTACAGCGACGGGGGTGTCGGTTGATGACATTTTGCCTGCCGGATTCACAATCGCTTCCGCGTCAACGACGCAAGGCACGATTTCTATCAATGGGGGTACACTGACAGGCTCTTTGGCGACGTTGGATGCTGGCGCCTCGGCCCAGCTATCCATTTTTTTTGAACCGAGTGCTGTTGGACTTTCCTCTAATTATGTTCGTGTTGCCGCCAATGAACCGGACCCGGTTATGACGAATAACAGTTCCATCCAAGCTGTTTCAATCCCCTTCTTTCAGAATACAGCGCTGTACATTGGCGATCTGGCGTACGATCCATCAAACGGGATGGTTTTCGCAACCGTCCAAAGCGGCTTTGGCTACACCAACATTGTGGCGGAAATCGATCCATCCACAGGAGTCGTGGTACAGGCCCTTCCCGTAGCGTTTACACCCGGCAAGATTGCCATAACCAGCGATAGTCAATTCTTGTACGTTGGGACGACCCAGGATGCAATTGTCGCGCGAATTAACATTCAGGCTTGGACAAATGATCTCACATTTGGTCTTGGGATCGATCCCAACGGAATTGGTTACATTGTTGGAGACTTTGCGCCAATGCCCGGCCAACCACACTCAGTGGCTGTTTCGATGCATACATGGTACGGCAGCTATAGCCCGCAAGTAGCCATATTTGACGACGGGGTTAGCAGATCGAAAACTTTGGTCGAGGCGGGGGGAGGAACATACTTTATTGAAACATCAGTGGACGGCTCCACATTGTACGTTATTAATGACGACGGAAATATTGGCTACTCCGTCAATGGTTTAACTTTTAGCACCGACGTCGTCGACGGCACTGGCATCGAGCCAGCGACAACGTACATCTCAGGTTATTCGAGTGATTTCAGAATCCAAAATAACCTTTTATTCACCCAGGCGGGTCAAGTCCTCAATCTCCAGAATGATACATCGATAGGTAATTTCCCTGTGGCAGGCCTTGTCTCGCCCGATTTGACAAATGGGTTGGTTTATTATCTCGTGCAGGGAGGCCAAATTGCCACGCCGAATTGGACATTATATACCTGCTCGTCAAATATCACCAATATTTCATGGCAAATCCTGATACCCGGCGCAACGGGAAGCGCCTACAGCTTGACCCGATGCGGTTCCAACATTTTCGCGTTTGCGACCGCCGCCACTTCCCAGTTAAGCTATCAGCTTATCCCGACTGCCAACGAACTGTTTTTCGTAAATCTATCCGCGTTGCCCTCCGAAGGCGATCTTGTGTTAGCCGTGACGACTAACCAGCCGCTAGCCGGCAGTAACTTAACAAATACTTTTAACATTCTTAATGATGGAATTTATAATTCCACGGGGATCGTCTTTACAAACGTGCTGGCAGGCGGCACAACCTTTGTCAGTGCCAGCTCCACCCAAGGCACATGCAGTCAGACGAACGGGGTTGTTACATGCAACGTGGGCGCGATGGCGGCAGACTCAAGTGTTAATATTACAGTGGTTTCAAGGGTTCCGACGCCAGGCACCATCCCGCTGTTGGCCTTCGTCTCCAAAAACGGGCCGGATCTATTCACATTCAATAATCAAATTTCATCGACTGAGACGGTTTACCCTGATCCATCGGTGACCGTCAGCAACGTGGTAGTTTACCGGGAGAGTGGCGAGAGCGGTATCACCGCGACATTTCAAGTCCACTTGGTTTCGGCAGCCCCCCAGCCTCTTTCGCTTTATTGTTATACGGTCGATGGCACAGCTCATTCTCCAACGGATTACTCAGGCGTCACGAATGGACTGGCATTCCCGGCGGGAACGACCAGCGCCAACTTTTCAGTGACGATTCGGAATAGCAGCCTCGTCGAATCGAATCTTGTGTTTTATCTCAACGTAAGCCTTGGATCTGGGTTTCCGCCCATTACACAAGCAACCTGCACCGTGATTAATTACAATTTTTACAGTATTTCGACCACAAACGTCTCAATAACAGCCGCGGCCAGTGGCGTTACGAACGCCATATTCAACGTCCGGCTATCCGCCAGTAATCCGCTTCCTGCCAGTGTGGAGTATTTCACACAGGACGGCAACGCAGCCTCAGGACGTGACTATTTAGGAAAGGCTGGAACCCTCATGTTCCCGCCGGGGACTACCAACGAATCGATTTTGATTCCGGTTTTCGGAATCGCAAATTCGGTTCCTCTTAAAGAATTTTATTTGAACCTGGCCGATTCGGTGAATGCATCGCTCGCCACAACCCAGGTTGCGGCATCCATTCTCAGCACTAATCCGCCGTCGCCTGTTATAATCAGTGGGATTTCAGCAAGTGGAGGCAATGTTGTATTGACATTCCCAAGCGCGTCCGGAGCCTTTTATCGCCTTGAATCCTCAACGAATTTATCCGCTTCTAATTGGACCGCAGCCATCAACAATATCCTGGGAACCGGTGCCTCTATTATTCTAACCGACACTAATGGTGTTGCCACCGCCTCAAAGTTCTATCGTTTGGTTGAAATGCCATAAAGTTGCGGCCCTTCGCAAATCGATGTTCAGAGATGATGGACATCCCGCCGGAAGGTGCCAGAAGAATTGCCAGAAGAAAATAGTGACGGAGTACTGGCGAATAGTGGCGGGTTAAGCCGAATTGTGTTTGAAAACCCTGAAAAACAAGGCAATTTAGGCTCAAGAATGGTTCGAGTCCCCTTTGGAGCCATTCTTTATGGCCCTCAAAATCAAGGGCTTTGGCGGTATGGGGAAGCCTGAAAGGGCCATTTGTCAGCGGATTTGCCAGCAAAATGGTTTTTCTCTGACAAATCGAGCGTCATAAAACATGCTCGCCCACTGCTCGCTAACGAAATATTTCAAAGTCTCGTATGCTTTAAACGATGAAAGAAATCGTGAAAAACGCATACAGGATGTTCAAAAGGAACAACGGGATATATTATATCCAGCACAGCGAGACGAACGAGCAAAGAAGTCTTAAAACCAACGACGCTCAAGAGGCCAACAGGCTTTTCAACGCCGCTAACCAAGCACGGCGGGCTCCTGCCCTGAATATTGAAATGGGGAAAACCTATTTGCGCGGTGCAAATCCTGCCCTATTGACCGTAAGAAGCGAGGAAAGTGGGTTGATTGATGCTGTCAGCTTTGTGCCTGACGCGGATCGGGTTGAACGTTTCGTTGTGCGGGTCACCAAGGGGCTTTTATCCTTTTATTTTTCCGACTACGACTATTCCCAAGACATCTTTGACACGCGATTCATTGAACCAACTCGCGAAAACCCAAAAAACCATAGGCACGGGGCCAAAGGCACTTGACATATCGTTGGATTTGTTTTTTTGTTTCCCGGCCGATGACAACAGCAATAATGCGTCGCGATTCCTGGTTGCTTGAAACTCTTCACCGCTATGTTCCACTGGCGATCTGGGCGATTGTCTTTCTCGTCATTCTGGCCATTCCGCTGAAAATCATCAGCTATGGTTATTTGCCGTCGAGCGATGCGTTGCGGTACGCCGCGAGGGCCGTCAACGGTAAGGAGTGGTCGGAAATCGTAATCCTCAATCCGGCCTATAAGAATATCGGTGACGAGTTTGGCTGGCATCTTTTCTTACGTCAGATTTTTCTCTGGAGCCATTGCAGCACCACGGCCTTGGTCCTGCTTTCCGTCGCGTTATTGTTCGTCTTGGTGGGCTGGTCGGCCCTGCCATGGCTGAAGCGCCCGGAAGCCTGGCTCATCGCGTTGCTGGTGGTGGGGCTCACTTCAGATCTAACGATAAGGTTCTCGCTGGGTCGGCCGCTTCTGCTGACCATGACTGGGCTGCTGACGATCCTGTTTGCCTGGCGGGCACACGGCTCAGGCCAAGCCGGATGGCGGGTCGCGTTATGGATGGCTGCGGTAATCGCTTTCTGCGTTTTCATGCACGGTGTCTGGTATCTCTGGCTATTACCTGTCGCCGCATTCCTCCTCGCTGGACAGTTTCGCTGGGGATTGGTTCTTGCCGCGGGGTGCGGTGTTGGCTCCCTTTTCGGCGCTTCATTTACAGGGCATCCTTTTGCGGCGAACTATCAGGCGGGCGAAACAGCGTGGCGGACTCTTGCCGTGCAAACCACAGATAACACGCTGGTTACTGAATTACAGCCGTCATCGGGAGAGGTTTTTGGATTGATAGTTCTGGGGGGCCTGCTGGTTTTGCGCCACCTGGCCAAATTAAACGTGCAACGCCTCGGTGCCGACCCGGTCTTCTGGCTGGCTGGCATCAGTTGGGTGCTCAGCTTCAAAGTGGCGCGTTTCGCGGAAGATTGGGGCTGGCCAGCCTTGATGGTATTGCTCACGTGCGACCTCCAACAGTTCCTGCAGTCACGAGTGTCTTCAAATTCCTTCAAGCGCCTGGGGCTTGCTTGCGGATTGGCCGTGACCACGTTTCTGGCTCTTACGAATGACATCGGCGGCCGCTGGACCCAGAATCTGAATCAGGCTCATCTTGAATCCGGCAATCCCGCTCTGCGCGGCTGGCTTCCCGAAAGTGGAGGTGTCTTTTACACTACTGACATGAAGCTTTTCTTCCAAACTCTCTTCAAAAACCCCAATGCCGATTGGCGCTACCTGCTCGGCTTTGAACCAACGCTCTTGCCGGGCGAGGATTTCAAAATTTATCACCGCATCCTCCTGAACCCCGCCGATCCCGAAGCCTACCAGCCGTGGATCCAAAAAATGAAGCCCGCCGACAGGCTGGTCATTCGCGTCACTGGCGGACCTGCGCCACCCATCCCGCAATTGGAGTGGGGATATGGGGTCGGCGGCATCTGGATTGGCCGCCTGCCGCGCGCGGAGACAACCCAAACCGAGCTAACGGGTGCGGAAAAGGCGGCCATCGCAGCGGCACAAAGCTGGTTGGCACTGATTGACGCCGGTCGTTATTCCGAAAGCTGGAGGAACGCGGGACCGGTGCTTCAGGCCGCTATTTCCGAGCACGATTCAATCGGTGTCCTGTCCAACAACCGAAACCCTTTGGGTAACTTCCTATCCCGCAAATTAAAGTCTGTAGAGCTGACGACGAGTTTGCCGAGTGCGCCGGACGGTCAGTATGCGGTGATGAAGTTCGATGCTTCCTTCGAAAAGAGGAAATCGGCAGTTGAAACCGTCACGTTCAGGCTCGAAAAAGACGAGAAGTGGAAGGCCGCCGGCTACTCCATCGAATGATTGAAAATGAACAATCCTTTTGGCGTTCCGTCCACTCTGTCGGGTTTTCTCACCGGAATCACAGTGGTCGATCCATCTGGTTGTTCAACGACCTCGTACCCCTACAAGGACCTGCTCCGGCGCGTGCAGGATTTGAACGCGTTGGTGATCTGCGTGTGATCCAGCCGGTGCAATAAAACGCCGCCCGAGAGTGGAGGAAGTTTTGGATTCGTTGACACGCCATTCGTGTCGGTATATTAAATTTCCGATGAAAGATGCCCGCATGTGGTTAAAGGTTTTTTCTCTGATGGTTCTCGCCGCGCTTGCCGTTATTAATCCGACGCGGGCCGGTGACACCAACGGCATAGCGCCCGCCAAAATTACCGCGATCGCGGCGGGCAAGCATCTTGGCGAAACTGTGATTGTCACGGGAAAGGTGGTGGAAATCGCAGTTCGGCCCAAGGTGGTTGTTCTCAATTTTGAACAACCCTTTCCCGATGCGCCGTTTACCGGCGTGGTTTTCAACCGGTATACGAATCAATTCGGAGACTTGACAGCATTGAAAGGCAAAAATGTGGAAGTCAAGGGCATGATCAAGAATTACCAAAGCAAGCCGGAAATAATTCTGACCAGCAGCAATCAACTCACCCTCAGCGCGACCCAGCCCGGAATCGAAGGCCAGGCGCCGGGCGCTCTTCCCAAACAGCCCTAACAGCCCGGTTAAAAAGTAGGAATCAATTTAAAAGCGACCGTTGCGAGGTCCATCTCGCTGTTGACGGCACGGTAAGCGGGTGTAATCTGCGCAAAATATATCGCAAATCAAATTTGGGAAACGAAAGGAAACAATTATGAGAATGCTGTTGGACATCACAATTCCACACGAACCCTTTAATTCACTGGCCCGTCAAGGCACTGCCGGCAAGAAACTCTCCGCCATTTTGGAAGCGATTAAACCGGAGGCGGTATATTTCACCGAGCAAGACGGCAAACGCGGCGCGGTTGTCGTGGTGGACATGGCCGATGCCTCGAAGATTCCGAGCCTGGCCGAGCCGTGGTTCCTCGGCTTCAACGCCGACGTAAAATGCCGCATCGCCATGACCCCCGACGATTTGAAAAATTCCGGTCTCGACGCGCTGGGCAAGAAATGGGCGTAGGTGTCTCCAAATGAAGAAGGTTCACATTGCTCCATACGCCATTGCGTTGGCACTGGGGAACTGCTTCCTGCCTCTATTACTTGGTCACGTCGGGCACATCATGGAATGGGTGTATCATAGGGCCTCAGGGTGGGAAGAAATGGTGGCGGGTTCCACATTACTTGCGCTGGCACTTCCCCCATGGTTCTACGTTTTCACTGCGCTTTCGATTCTGGCCTGTGTGGGTTTGTTCATTCGGAGAGTGCCGGTTTCGCTGCTGGTGCACTGGCTCTTAGCTGTCTGCCTTCTTGAGTGCGTCGTTCTAGTTTTCTTTGCGGTCGGTATTTGCATCAGTTTGGCTCCTTTATTTGAGAAGGTGGGCAGATGAACGCAAAAGTGTCAGAAACCGAAGGTGACTTGTCAGGCAGGGTGCGGGCCGTCGTCCAAACTTTTGGATTTGGCTTTCCTTTGGAACATATTGACCGAACCCACAGAGCACGTCAGATTGGCACAGATTGGAAACGCGCAAAATCAAACGAATGGTTCCCGCTTTGCTCAAATGGTATGCGGCAAACGCAAGGGATTTACCGTGGAGACGCACAAAAGACCCGTACTGTGTATTTATTTCCGAAATCATCCTCCAAGACACAATTTGACAGGCAAGAAAAATTCCACATATTGGGCACATGAGGAATGCAATTTCGTATCTGCCGTTTGCCGCTTTTGCAGCGTGATAGTATTCGTTTGATGCACTTTCCAAAACAAATCCTTGAAACGATTGAAGGAATTGCCGGCAGGTTTTTAGGTGCGGCGTTCGCTGTCGGCGCTGTCTTGATTTGTTTCTTTCAAATTGATGACATCCTGAAATTAAATCTTTTGGCTCAAATTGCGTCCTGGCTGCTTGTCGTTCTTGTTTGCCTGATGGAAGGAATGTATTTCGTTTTACTGCTGACTACAAGAAGTGCCGAGGGTCATTCCCTCGATTCCAGAAGTTGCATTGAGACAGCCACAGTTGCCCAAGCTTCTTCGTCCAATCGCGGCTGTATTTTGGATGGGGCATTTTCTGTTCATAATTGCTCTAATTTATACGCTGCACGAGTTGTGGGGAACTCCGTCCTCATTGGCCAGTTGGACGGGCGAATATTTTTTGGCGTTTCTGCTCGATTTTCTTGCCTATGGATACCCGCTTTTGACAGTCACGGCTCTTACTAAAGAAAAACAAATTATCACGAAACTCTGGAAACACCGAGTTTTTATCAGTGTGGCTATTGCATCGCTTTCAATGTATGCTCCGTTCTTTCTCCCAATACAACATCATGTGAGTTGATTCGGATAGCCTGCTGCCGTTTTGATTCCCGGATTGACCGGACACGCGGGCAACGTCAGATTAGCTCACGTTGGAAACGCGCAAAATTAAAAGAATCGTCCCTGCCTTACTGAAATGGTTTGCGGCGAATGCACGGGATTTGCCGTGGCGTCGCACGAAAGAACCGTATGCCGTGTTCGTGTCGGAAATCATGCTCCAGCAAACCCAGGTCAAGACGGTCGTTCCTTACTTTAAGCGCTGGATGGCGCAGTTGCCAACCCTGGCCGATTTCGCGCGGGCACGGCCGCAGAAAGTCCTCAAGTTGTGGGAGGGCTTGGGCTACTACAGTCGTGTCCGGAACGCGCAGGCCGCCGCTCAAGTCATCATGCAGCGGCATGACGGGCGGTTTCCCCGGAACTTCGACGACATTCTCGCGTTGCCGGGAATTGGCCGCTACACGGCCGGGGCGATCAGCAGCATCGCTTTCAACCAGCCCACGCCAATTCTGGACGGGAATGTCATTCGTGTTTTGAGCCGAATTTTCGGCGTCACAGGCGATCCTCGTGAGAAACAGACCAATGCAATTTTGTGGGATTTGGCCGGGGATTTGGTTTCGGTTGATCCTGCGCATTGCTCGGTCCTGAACCAATCACTAATGGAGTTGGGCGCACTCGTTTGCACGCCCCGCCAGCCGGGGTGTTCTGTTTGCCCGGCGCGCAAGTTTTGTTTTGCGTTGCGCGAAAATCGCGTGGCTGAATTCCCCATGCGCCCGCCGCGCGCGCCGGCCACGGAACGCCGGTTCGTGGCTTTTGTGGCTCAGAAGCAAAGGCGGTTCCTCGTCCGGCAACGGCCCGAAGGGGCGGTCAATGCTCACTTGTGGGAGTTTCCGAATTGGGAAAGTAAGGACGGAACGGACTTGCGCGATGAGTTTCGAATTTTGGGAGACGGACCCTTCTTCCGCGTCCGCCACTCCATCACGCGTTATCGGATCCTGTTGGAAGCTTACCGAGCCGAATCTGCCGGCAACACGCCCGGCACTTGGAAAACAATCCCGCAACTCAACCGCCTTCCCTTCACAAGCGCCCACCGCAAAATCCTGGCCGTTCTGGCGAGTCACGCCTAATTTTCGTTCTCTTGAGCGCAACCATGATTTCATCTTCGATGAGGCGGTTCATGGCACCGGCCATGGCGTTGGTTTTGGTGTCCTGCTGCTTCTTTGCCAGCAACATATCGGCTCAGGAGAAATTGGTGTTCGCGGTGGACATTATTCGCCACGGCGACAGGACTCCCGCTGCCGAACTTCCCGGAGCGGATCCGGCTCTCTGGCCCGAGGGCCTTGGGCAGTTGACTCCAGAGGGGACGAATCAGGAATATCAACTTGGGTCGAGAATGCGGTCGCTCTATTTGGACCGCGGGTTGCTTGGTTCCAATTTCACGGTTGGAACAATCGGCGTGTTCTCAACCGATACGGATCGCACCCGGATGAGCGCAAAATTATTTTTGACGGGTTTATTGGCCACGGACGCCGCGGCAATCGCCATTCAGACGAACATCCCCATTCATATTCAAGCCGCCGTCTCGGAGACCAATGCGATCAGCGCGGACAAAATGCTCATCCCAACTGCCAGGAGCGATTTTTCAAATCTGCTGTCCCGATACGTTTTTCATACGCCGGAGTGGCTGGCAACGAACGCGGCGCTGCAACCGCAATTCGATCGCTGGAGCCGGGCCACAAACCGAAAGATTACGAATGCCCACGATTTAATAATTCCAGGTGACACGTTGTTTATACACCAAATTCATCATGTGTCGCTGACGAATGGCCTCAGCCCGGACGATGTTCAGGCAATCATTGATACCTGGCGCTGGGTGCTGGTGCATCAATATCAGGCAGAGGTGGGGCGGATCACCGGAAACGATCTTCTAAGAAAGATCGGGGAATACATGAGCAACGCGAAACAAGAGACGGTTTCTGGAAAGAGAACCCGTTTGAAATATGTCTTATTTTCGGCGCACGACAGCACTTTATTGAGCCAAATGAGCGCTTTGCGAGCGCCATTGACCGGCACCAACGCGCCGCCTTATGCGGCTTTCCTCCATTTTGCGTTGTTCGAGACGGGGCGCGGGAAATTCCATGTACAAATAACTTATCACGATGATGCGGATCACGTCGTGCCAAACCCGGACGGCGGTGGAGCGCAGTGGCCTTTGCGGCAGTTCTTGAAATTGGCCAATCAATAATCAACGGTCCCAGCCAGAATGAAAAAGGCCCGCTCCAAGGGGAGCGGGCCTGTGTAAATATGTCAAACCTACTTTAAGCCGGAGCGGGCGACTCTTTCTTTTCCTCGCTTTTGCCTTCTGCCTTCTTTTCCTTTGATTCAGCGGGCGTTTCAACTTCGGCGGAGGCGGTTTCAGGGGCGGCCTCGGGCAGCGGGACGTCCACAAATTCCAGAATGGCCAGTTGGGCGGCGTCGCCCTGACGCTGACCCAGCCGCACGATCCGGGTGTAGCCGCCGCGGCGGTCCTTTTGCGTCGGCGCAATGTCGTTGAAGAGCGCCTTGACCGCTTCTTCGTCCTGGTGCAGCCGCGCTGAGGCCAGCCGCCGGTCGTGCAATGTCCCGGCCTTGCCGAGGGTGATCATTTTCTCGGCGACCGACCGGGCCGCCTTGGCCTTGGCTAAGGTAGTCTTGACTCGCCGGTGTTTGATCAGGCTGCAAACCAGGTTCGCCAGCATCCGATTGCGATGCTGGCCGGTCCTGCCCAGTTTGGCCGTGCGTTTAAGATGGCGCATAAAACTCGATTTATTCGGCCAGCTTGGTTTCTTCCTTGGGCGTGTCCAGCAAGGCCGGATCAATGTTCATGCCCAAAGAAAGACTGAGGCTGGCCAGTTTTTCTTTGATTTCGTTGAGGGATTTCTTCCCGAAATTCCGATACTTGAGCATTTCGGCTTCGGTCTTCATGGACAATTGGCCCACTGTGGTGATGTTGGCGTTGTTCAGGCAGTTGGCCGCGCGCACGCTCAACTCGATTTCGTTCACGCTCATGTTGAGAAGTTTCTTGAGCTTGGACTTTTCGTCGTCCTGCTTGGTTTCCGTTTCCTCAAATTCCACGGCGTTCTTGTCATAGCCGACAAAGACGTCCAGATGATGCTGCAGAATGGCCGAGGCCTGGGTGAGCGCGTCGTCGGGCGAGATGCGGCCATCAGTCCATAGTTCGATGATGAGCCGGTCATAATCGGTGCGCTGTCCGACGCGGGCATTTTCCACCGCGTAACGCACGCGCGTCACCGGCGAAAAAAGCGAATCAATGGCAATGACGCCGATGGCCTGATCGGGCTTTTTATTTTCGTCGCCAGGACAGAAACCGCGACCGACTTTGATCTCCAGTTCCATCTCGAATTTTTTCTTTTTATCGAGCGTGCAGATGTGTTGCTTGGCATTGACCACCTCGAGGTTCTGGTTCAATTCGATGTCTCCGGCCGTGACGTCGCCTTCCTTATTGACAGAGAGCAGGACGGTTTGCGGCTCGCGCGAATGGGCGCGGAAGAGCACCTTTTTCAGGTTCAAGACGATATCGGTGACATCCTCGACGATGCCGTCAACGGTGGCGAATTCGTGCATGGCGCCATCGACCTTGATGGAAGTGATGGCTGCGCCTTCCAGGGAGGAGAGGAGCACGCGGCGCAACGAGTTGCCGACGGTGTGGCCGTAACCGGTTTCAAACGGTTCGGCAACGAATTTGGCGTAGGTATCGGTGGCGGTTGCGTCCTCTTTGGTCAACCGCTTGGGCATTTCAAAACGTCCTAGACGTACTGGCATATGTTCCTTTCAACAATTTTAATCTGGCTTCCCGGCTTATTCCCATGACGGAGAAGCCCGTATAATTGTTTTTTTGTCCCGCTTGCGCGGGACGGTTTTACTGTTTAGCGGGAATAAAATTCGACGACGGCCTGTTCGTTGGCAATCGGATGAATGTCCTCACGGGTCGGTATCCGCACCACCGAACCTTTAAAAGCATCCTTGTTCAAGGTCAGCCAATCGGGCACCACCTTGCTGGTCGATAATTCCAAATTTTTGGTGGCCAATTGGCGGGAGACGTTCGACTCCCGGACTTCAATGATATCATTCACCTTCAAGGCGAAGGAAGGCACATTGACCTTGCGATTGTTGACCTTGACATGGCCGTGGCTGACCATCTGGCGGGCAGCGGCGCGGGTGATGGCAAAGCCGAGATGATAGACGACGTTGTCCAGGCGTGTCTCCAGGATCTGGAGCATTTGCTCGCCGGTCACGCCGCGGCGCTTCAACGCCTTTTCATAAACGCCGCGAAATTGCCGTTCCATCAATCCGTAGAAATAGCGCAGCTTCTGCTTTTCAATCAGGCCGAGGCCGTAATCGGTGTGTTTGCGGCGCGATTTCGGGCCGTGGACACCGGGACCGTAGTTGCGGCGTTCCAAATATTTATCAGGGCCGAACATCGGAATTCCGAAGCGGCGGCTAATGCGTGTGCGAGGACCAGTATATCGAGCCATATCAATTGCGGATTGCGGTTTGCCAGTGGTAAAAGTTCATGCCGGTTAGACGCGCCGTTTTTTGCGCGGACGACATCCGTTGTGCGGCACCGGAGTTACATCCTTGATCGTGGTGATTTCCAGGCCAATGGCCTGCAAGGCGCGAATGGCGGATTCGCGGCCGGAGCCTGGCCCTTTGACGCGCACTTCAATTTCCCTCATGCCGTGCGACATGGCCTGGCGGGCGGCGTCCTGTGCCACCTGCTGCGCGGCGAAAGCCGTGCTCTTGCGCGAGCCTTTAAATCCGACCCGGCCGGCACTGGACCATCCCAGCACATTGCCGTGCATGTCGGTAATCGTCACGTTGGTGTTGTTGAACGTGGCCAGGATATTGGCGATGCCTACTGAAATGTTTTTGGCTCCTTTGGCCTTGATGATCTTTTTGGCGTTGGCGTCGTCGGCCAGCAATTCGGCCGCAGTTGGCGCGGAGGGCGCGGCCACGGGGCCAGCCGGCGTTTCTCCGGCGGGCTTTTTGGCGGGTTCGTCGGAGGCTTCCGCGGAGGGAGCCGCTTTTTTAGCCGGCTTGGCCGCGTCGTCCGCCACAGCGGCGTGCTCCCCTGCGGGTTTGCCTTCTTTTTTCGGCGCCGGTTTTTTGGATTTGGGTTCTTCAGCCATAATAAAACTTAGTGAATGCCAGTCTTGGCATTGGGATTACGTTGCACGCCGACGGTCTTGCGCGGTCCCTTGCGGGTGCGGGCGTTGGTCGAGGTACGCTGGCCGCGCACAGGCAAGCCGCGCAGATGGCGCACGCCGCGGTAGCACTTGATGCCTTGAAGGCGCTTGAGGTTCATGCCGAGTTCCCGGCGCAAATCGCCTTCGATGATATATTTGCCGTCCTGAATGGCGTGAACAATCTGGGACAACTGCGATTCATCCAGATTTTTGGCGCGCAACGCTGGATCGATTTTGGCCTTGGCCAGAATGATTTTAGCGTTGGTGGGGCCAATGCCATAGATATAGCGCAACGCGATGTCGATTCGCTTTTCGCCCGGTATTTCAACTCCAACAATTCTTGCCATAAAATAGTTCTTAACCTTGTCTTTGTTTGTGGCGCGCGTTCGTGCAGATCACGCGAATGACGCCTTTCCGTTTGACAATTTTGCAGTTTTCGCAAAGCTTTTTCACTGACGCTCGAACTTTCATAAATTATTCATCTCTTACAGTTATGCTGCCCCTGGACAAATCGTAAGGTGACAACCTCACCGTTACGCAGTCGCCCAACGCCAGCCGCTCAAAAACCAACCGCCGCTTGCCGGACACATGCGCCACCAACCGGTGGCCATTTGGCAATTCGACGCGGAACAATACGTCGGCAAGAATTTCCACTATCCTGCCCTCAACTTCAATGGTGCCTTCGCGGGCCACGTCAATATTTCCGGTTCGGCTTCGGTTATCAAAACCGTGTGTTCAAAATGCGCCGATAATTGACCATCTTTTGTGGCAACTGTCCAGCCATCGCTTAAGACAATTACCTGCGCCGTCCCGGCATTGACCATCGGTTCAATGGCCAATGTCATGCCCGGCCGCAATTTGGGCGTCTGTTTGCCCTTTTCCACAAAATTGGGCACCTGCGGCTCTTCGTGCACCGTCTTTCCAACCCCGTGACCGACAAATTCCCGAACGATGCTGAACCCGTTGCTTTCCACATAATTCTGCACCGCGCGCGAAATATCCACCACGCGGTTTCCCGGCACAGCTTGGGCAATCCCTTCCGCCAGAGCCTGTTCCGTTACATCCATCAGCCGTTGGGCTCGCACATCGCATCCACCCACCGCGACCGTCTTGGCCGTGTCCCCGATGTACCCATGATAAACGACGCCAATGTCCAAGCTGACAATATCGCCAAATTCCAAACGGCGCGGGCCAGCCAGTCCATGCACCACTTGCTCGTTGACCGATATGCAAATACAGCACGGATACTTGCGATACCCCAAAAACGCGCTTTTCGCCCCGTAACTTTTTATCCGTTCGGCCGCAAAATCATCCACTTCTTTGGTGGTGACCCCCGGCCGGATGAAGGCCCCTACTTCTTCTAAAACCGTGCTGGCCACCACACATGCCGGACGCATCCGCTCCAGGTCGTGTTCGCTTTTCAAAATAATCGCCGCCACGGCCTTGTCCTTCCCGCAAGCTTAAGGTCCGTTAAAAACGGCCCTTCAGCCTGCCTTTCTTCAGGAAACCGTCATAATGACGCATCAACAAATGCGCTTCCATCTGCCGCATCGTATCCAGCATCACACCCACGATAATGAGCAGGCTTGTGTTGCCAAAAAATTGCGCGACCTGTTGTGGAATCCCCATCCATTCCTGCAAAAGAATCGGAACCACCGCGATAATGGTCAAAAAGATCGCGCCGGCCAGGGTGATGCGGCTCATGGTGCGGTGCAGAAAACTGCTGGTCGCCTGCCCCGGACGCACGCCCGGGATGTAGCCGCCGGATTTCTTCATGTCGTCGGAAATCTGCAGTTCGTTAAATTGTGTCGCGACCCAAAAATAGGAGAAGAAAAGGATCATCAACCCATAAAGGGCCAGGTAAACAAAGGAGCCGCGCGATAACATTGCGGCCAGCTCATCAAAAAGGCGCACATGGGTAATTCTCCCCAGAAAGCTCAGAATCATTCCCGGGAACATCAGGATGGCTTGCGCAAAAATAACCGGCATGACGCCGGAATAATTGACACGCAAGGGCATGAAAGAGCTGCCGCCCGAAAAAGTTTTTCGTCCCACCACGCGCTGGGCGTATTGCACGGGAATCTTGCGCTCGGCCTGGGTCACGGCAACCACGCCCGCGATGACCGCGCATAGGAGCATCATCAAAGCGATGAAATGGAAAAAATTGAAACGCGCCGCCGGCCCGAGAAACATATCCATCAAACCTTGTCCGGCTTGGGGCAAGCGGGCCAAGATGCCCACGGTAATTATCAAGGAAATGCCGTTGCCAATGCCGCGGTCTGTAATCTGTTCGCCCATCCACATGAGCAGCATTGTCCCGGTGGTCAAAATGATGGTCGTATTGATCCGGTACCACCACAAATTATATCCCGGCATCACCAGATTCCCTGTAAAACCTTTGAAAACCGTTCCGGCGTGTTCCCAGCCAATCGCCATCACCATGCCTTGACCAAGGCAAAGGAACAAAGTCAGGACGCGGCCATATTGGATGAGCTTGGTGCGCCCGCCTTCCTCGCGCGCCAGCTTGCTCAAGCCGGGCACAACTGCTTGCAAGAGTTGCAGGATGATCGTTGCGCTGATATAAGGCATGATGCTCAGGGCGCCCACCGCGCATTTCTCGAAGCCGCCGCCAGTGAACATGCTGTACATCCCCATCAAACCGTTGGCGTTTTGCGCGCCCGCCGCCGAGGCGAAGTAATCCTTCAACAATCCCCCGTTCAAGCCGGGTGTCGGGACAAGTGAAGCGAGGCGGCAAAACCCCAGCACAATCAGTGTAAACCAAATCCGGGATTTCAACTCCGGTATTTTGAAGCAGTTGCTGAGCGTGTTGAGGATGGAGGAGAACATCGATTATTTAGGCTGGGCCGGCTTTCTGTCTGTCGCTGAATGCCGCTCCTTCTCAACCCGCGCCGCCACCAATTGGCAGGCTCCGCCAAGTTTTTCAATCTTGGTCCGCGCCGAAGCGCTGAAAGCGTGCGCCGTCACCGTCAGTTTCCGGGTCAATTCGCCCGTGCCCAGAATTTTGATCCGCTTGCCGGTCCCGCTGGCCAGGCCCAGGTTGCGCAATGCGCTTTCGTCCACCGCGGCACCATCGTCAAATTTGTTGAGCGATTCCAGATTCACCGGAATATAGCGGGTGGCGAAACGCTTATTGTTAAATCCGCGCTTGGGAATGCGGCGAATCAAAGGCATTTGGCCGCCTTCGAATCCGATGCGAATCGAACTGCCGGAACGGGCTGTTTGCCCCTTGCCGCCGCGACCGCTGGTTTTGCCGTGGCCGCTGGATTCACCCTGGCCCAGCCGTTTGCGGCGGTGACGGGAACCCGGACGAGGTTTGAGATCGTGTAAACGCATAAAAATTAAGCGGTAGTCGGGGCCGAACCTGCTTCAGGGGCAGGCGACTCGGGGCTGGGATTAGGATTGGGGCTAACAGCAGCAGCAGCATGAGTCGGAGCGGGGGCCGGAGCCGGAGCCGGGCGAACCTTTATCTCGATGCCGCGACCGCGATAAATATCTTCACGCAACCGAAGTTGCTGCAAGCCCTCCAAAGTGGCTTTGACCACATTCGACGGATTGTTGGAGCCAAGTGATTTGCTGAGAATATCTTTGATTCCCACCGATTCGAGTACGGCCCGCACAGTCTTGCCGGCGATGATGCCCGTGCCGGGCGAGGCCGGGCGCAGCAGGACCTTTGCGCCGCCGTAACGGCAAAATATCTCGTGCGGAATGGTCGCATCCTTCAAGGAGATGCTGACCATGTGTTGCTTGGCCATCTCGCCCCCCTTGCGGATTGCTTCGGAAACCTCCACCGCCTTGCCCAAGCCCACACCGACATGACCTTGTTTGTCGCCCGCCACGACCAGCGCGCTAAAGCTGAAGCGGCGGCCGCCCTTGACGACTTTGGCGGAACGATTGATAAAAACGACCTTCTCGCTCAACTCGGAGCCGCCGCCCTTCTCTTGCGAGCCTTCGGGACCGTCAGTTGAAGCGGGGCGGACACGGCGCGGACCACGGCCAGGGCCGCGATTGCCGCCGCGATGATTATTTCCGGTAGGTTTAGTAGGTTCGGGCACAGATTCCTTCCAAGTTAAAATTGCAGGCCAGCCTCGCGCGCGGCATCCGCCAACGCCTTGACTTTGCCGTGATAACGGGCACCGCTGCGGTCAAATACAACCCTGACGATTCCCTTGCCTTTGGCGGCCTCCGCCGCCAGGGCGCCGATTCTTTTGGCCCCGACCGCGTTGGCCGCGAGCTTGGCGCGGTCTGGGACCGACTTGTGCAGAGTGGAGGCCGAGGCGATTGTCACCCTCGCCGCGTCGTCGATGAACTGCACGTAAATGTGCTCGTTCGAAAATCGGACGCTCATGCGCGGCCGTTCCTTGGTGCCTGAAATTTTTTTGCGAATACGATAATGCCGCAATTTCGCCAGTTTGACTTTTTTATCGTTTCTCATCTCTTAATGCGCCACGGATTTTGCCGTGGCAGCGTGATTGATTATTGAACCGTCTTGCCTTCCTTGCGCACCACCTTTTCATCCGAGTAACGCACCCCTTTGCCTTTATAAGGCTCGGGCGGATAGTAACTGCGGATTTCCGCCGCAACCTGGCCGACCAGTTGTTTGCTCGGCCCTTCGATGGTCACTTTGGTGTTTTCCTCAACTGTCACCTTGATCTGGTCCGGGATCGGATAATTGACCGGGTGCGAATACCCCAGGGCCAGGTTGACATTCTTGCCCTGCACCGCCGCCTTGAAACCCACCCCCTGGATTTCCAGCTTCTTGATAAAACCTTCGCTGACCCCCTTGACCATATTATTGACAATGGCGCGGCTCAGGCCGTGCAGCGCCTTGGCTTCGGAATCCTCTCCGTCGCGGCTCACCAGCACGTTGGCGCCATCGACTTTGGCCGAGGTGCGGCGCGGCAGTTCAAAGTCGAGCTTGCCCTTGGGGCCTTCGACAAACACTTTCTGGCCCTTGATTTCCACCTTCACTTTGGGCGGCACGGCCACGGGTAATTTTCCAATTCGAGACATAAATTCAATTTACCACACTTCACAGAGCAATTCGCCGCCGACGTTCTTTTTGCGCGCCTGCAGGCCGGTCATGATCCCCTCCGAGGTGGACAGGATGGAAACGCCCAAACCGCCGCGCACCCGCGGCACTTCCAGCGCGCCCGTGTAACGCCGCAAGCCGGGAGTGCTGATGCGGCGAATGCCTTCGATGACGGGTTTCCGGCCGGTGTATTTGAGTTTGATTTTAATTTTTTTAAAGGGCTTGCCTTCCACGGCGACCTCGGCCACGTAGCCTTCGCGCTTCAAGACGTGGGCGATGTGTTCCTTCACTTTGGAGTGGGGAATGGTTACCTCCGGCAAAGCGGCCGCGCCGGCGTTCCGGATGCTGGTCAACATGTTTGAAATGGGGTCGCTCATAAAAATTTACCAACTGGCCTTGGTGACTCCCGGAATCAGTCCGTTAAGGGCCGCTTCACGGAAGGTCAGGCGGGAACAGCCAAACTTGCGCAAATAACCGTGGCGCCGTCCGGACATCGAGCAGCGGTTTACCAGCCGGGTGGGGCTGGCGTTACGCGGCAGTTTGCTCAGCGCGGCATAATCGTGGCGGCCCTTCAACTCTGCCCGCAACGCGGCGTACTTCTTGACCGTGGCGGCTTTCTTCTTGTTGCGTTCTATCCAGGATGTTTTTGCCATAATTTATTTCTCCGCGAACGGCATGCCCATCATTTTCAACAGCTCCAGCGCCTCGTCGTTGGTTGGCGCGTTGGTCACTATCGTGATGTCCATGCCTTGGGTGCGTTTGATTTTGTCCAGTTCGATCTCGGGAAAAATGGTCTGGTCCGACACGCCCAGCGTGTAATTGCCCCGGCCGTCAAAGGAGCGGGGCGACAGCCCACGGAAATCGCGGATGCGCGGCAGCGCCGCGGCGACCAGCCGGTCGAAAAATTCATACATTACTTCGCGGCGCAGAGTCACGCGGCAACCAATGTTCTGGCCTTCGCGCAGCTTGAAATTGGCAATGCTGTGCCGCGCCTTGTTAATGACCGGTTTGCGGCCCGTGATCATGGTCATGTCCCTCGTGGCATCGTCCACCGCGCCTTTTTCGAGCGACGCGCTGACGCCCATGTTAACCACGATTTTTTCCATCTTTGGAATTTGATGGACGTTCTGGTACTTCCGCTTTTCCTTCAAGGCGGGACGCACTTCGTTCAGATATTTTTCGTAAAGTCTCGGTTTCATGTTCACGCTCTAATTTTCGGCTGCTTCTTCCGCGGGCGCGGCGGTCGAAGCCCCGCCATCGAATATCGAGGCCAGCATCACATTGGAAATGTGGATCGTGCCCTCCCGCTCGATGATGCCGCCTTGCGGGTGCTTGTCATTCTTGCGGGTATGGCGCTTGATCATCTTGAGGCCTTCCACCAGGACGCGCTGTTTTTTCTTGTTGACGACCAGGACCTTGCCCCGGTTGCCCAGCTCCGAGCCGGCAATCACGACCACTTCATCCCCTTTTTTAATGTGAGCTTTTGCCATAAATTAAATGACCCCCGGGGCCAGGGATATGATCTTCATGAATTTCTTGTCACGCAATTCCCGCGCCACCGGCCCGAAAATCCGCGTGCCGCGCGGATTGTTTTCCTTGTCGATGATGACGATGGCGTTGCTGTCAAAGCGCAAATAGGAGCCGTCGGAGCGTCGAATTTGTTTGCGGGTGCGCACCACCACCGCGTCCACCACCTCGCCCTTTTTGACGGTTCCATCCGGCGCGGCCTCCTTGATGTGGGCCTTGATGACGTCGCCAATGCCGGCATAACGCTGGTTGCGGCCAATCACGCCGATGGCGGCGGCCCGTTTGGCGCCGGTATTGTCGGCCACGTCTAAAATGGATCGAACCTGTAACATATATTGTCCTTAAACGGCCACCGGGGGCTCGGCGGTGCGTTCCACAATCTGGGTCAGCCGCCAGCGTTTTAATTTTGAGAGCGGGCGGGTTTCCTGAATCAGGACCACGTCGCCCACCTTGGCTTCGCTCTTTTCGTCGTGGGCGTAAAATTTGGAATAGGCGGTGATGACTTTTTTGTATTGCGGATGGGGAAAGCGGCGCTGCACTTGCACGACGATGGTCTTGGCCATTTTGTTGGAAATGACCTTGCCCTGCCGTTCCTTGCGGTGTCCGCGATCAAGTTGTGTTGCTTCTGGCATAACGTGTCAAATCAAGCCGCTTTATTGCGGAGTTGAGAAATTCGGGTTTCGAGCCGGGCCACGTCGCGGCGCAAGGTCTTCAAGCGGGCGGGCTTTTCCAATTGGCTGCTGGCCTGCTGCAGGCGCAGGTTGAAGATTTCCTGGCGCAGGTCGCGGCTCTTGGCCGTCAATTCCTGCGGGCTCAAATCTTTTAGTTCGGTCATTTTCATGGTGTCATCAGGCCGCGCGATGGCGGGAAATGAATTTCGTTCGAATGGGGAGTTTGGTCGCAGCCAGGCGCATGGATTCACGGGCTATGACTTCCGGCACGCCGTCCACTTCAAACAAAACATTGGCCGGACGAATGACGGCCACCCACGATTCCAACGGGCCTTTGCCCTTGCCCATGCGGGTTTCCAGCGGCTTTTTGGTGAACGATTTGTGCGGAAAAATTCGAATCCAGACTTTGCCGCGCCGCTTCATAAAACGGGTGACGGCGACGCGCGCGGCTTCGATCTGCCGGGTATCCAGCCAGCAACGTTCGAGCGACTGCAGGCCGTATTCGCCAAAGGCGACCGTCGATCCGCGATGGGCCATGCCGGTGCGGCTGCCGCGGTGCATCTTGCGATACTTAACTCGTGCGGGACTCAATGGCATAAACGTGTCTTTTTTCTAATCAATTGTGTTTCCTGCAAATTCTTAAACCGGGATGGGAGCGGCAGGGGCCGGCGCCTGTTCTTTTTTGACGACGGGCACGTCGCCTTTGCAAATCCAGCATTTAATGCCCAGTTTCCCATACATCGTATTGGCCTCGGCAAATCCGTAATCAATGTTGGCGCGCAACGTGTGCAATGGCACGCGGCCTTGATGATATTTTTCAACCCGGGCAATTTCCGCTCCGCCCAAACGTCCGCCCACGCGCACTTTGATGCCTTCCGCCCCAAAATCCATCGCGACCTGCACGGCCTTTTTCATGGCGCGCCGGAATGAAACGCGGCGTTCCAGTTGAACGGCGACATTTTCGGCGACCAATTGGGCGTCCATCTCAGGCTGCTTGATTTCCTGAATGTCCACATAGACTTCCTTGCCGGTCATCTTGCTGATTTCCTCTTTGAGTTTGTCGATCTCCGCGCCTTTGCGACCGATAACCACGCCGGGCCGGGCGGTGTAAATAGTGATGCGGCAGCGGGAAGCGGCGCGTTCGATGCCGATCTTGGAAACAGAGGCGCCTTCCAGCTTGGACTTGAGGATCTCGCGGATTTTGCGGTCTTCTGCCAGCAGCTTGCCGAATTCCTTCTTCTCGGCGAACCACTTGGAGGTCCAGTCCTTATTGACGGCGACGCGCAGGCCTGTTGGATTTGTTTTTTGACCCATAAGTTATTCGTCTGACACGACAATTTTGACGTGACAATTGCGCTTCAAAATCGGGCCGGCGGAACCGCGGGCCTTCGGAATGAAACGTTTCATGGTGGTGGCGGTGCCGGCTACGGCGAGCTTGACGCGCAGTTGGTCCGTCTTGAAACCTTGATACTCGGCCTTGTGCGTTTTCAGGTCCTCGGCATTGGCCATGGCAGACTTGAGCGTCTTGGCCACAACGCGCGCCCCCTTGCGCGGCACCACGGCCAGGACGGCGCTGGCCTGAACGGCCGACAACCCCTGGATCTGGCGCACGACCTCGCGCATTTTCTGCGCGGACATTCGCACGTTTTTTGTAATGGCTTGAGCTTCCATAAATTCTATTTCGCTTCGGCTTTGGCCGTGTGCGCCCCGTGTTTCTTAAAGGTGCGCGTTAACGAGAACTCGCCCAGACGATGGCCCACCATGTTCTCCGTCACAAAGACCGGGTTGAATATCTTGCCGTTATGCACGGCAAAGGTCAATCCCACGAAATCGGGCGTAATCATCGAGCGGCGCGACCATGTCTTGATCGGCGTCTTCGATTTCGTGTCTTTGGCATCCTGGATTTTGTCCAGCAAATGCTGGTCAACAAACGGGCCTTTTTTAATGGATCGTCCCATAGGATTCTAAATAGTTATTTGCGCTTCATCGGCCGGCCGTCGCGCCGCACCAGGATGAATCGGTTCGAGTACTTGCGTTTATTACGCGTGCGGTAGCCCTTGGCCAAAAGGCCCCAGGGAGATGTCAACTGCTGCCAGCCGCCGCCGCTCTTGGATTTGCCCGCCCCACCGCCGTTGGGGTGGTCCACCGGGTTGCGCGAAACACCGCGGTTGATCGGGCGAATGCCGCGATGCCGCGAGCGCCCGGCCTTGCCCAGCGTCACATTCTCGTGCTCGATGTTCCCCACCTGGCCGATGGTCGCGTAACAACTCTCATGCACCCGGCGAATTTCACCGGATGGCAGGCGAATCTGGGCATAACCATCGCCCCGGGACATCAACATCGCTGCTCCGCCGGCAGTGCGCACCATCTGACCACCGCGACCTGGGGTAATTTCAATATTGTGGATCTGCAAACCGACCGGTATAGTCTTGAGCAACAGGCAGTTGCCAACTTCTGGAGGGGCCGAAGGGCCGCTCATCAACTTTGCGCCCACCTGCAAGCCAACGGGCGCGATAATATAGCGTTTCTCGCCGTCTTTATACTGCAAAAGAGCCAGACGCGCCGTGCGAATCGGGTCATATTCAATTGCGGCAACCTCGGCTTCAACACCGTGTTTATGGCGTTTGAAATCGACATTGCGGAAGAACTGCTTGTGGCCCTTGCCGATGCCGCGAGCGGTGACCCGGCCATAATGATTACGGCCGCCGGTTTTCTTGCGAATACTGATGAGACTCCGTTCCGGAGTATCTTTTGTAATCTCATCGAACGACGCCATAGTAATATAGCGCGTCGAAGGCGTTAAAGGCCTGTACGTTTTGACTGGCATAAAATCAAATGCAAAAAACAGCTCTTAGCGGCGTCGGCCATCAATCCTGCGCCCAGCGAGGCGAACAGTTATCGGTCGCGCAAAAGGCTGCCATCCCGCCAAAATGGCGAAACGGAGCGTGAACATAGCAGAAGAAAACCGCTGCGCAAGCGTTTTTTAAAGATTTTTTTTACGGCATTATGGCCGTGCTCCCAGCCCGCAGATTCCGGGCCAGCGGAAAAGTGAAGGTCGGCGCGCCGGAAACTAGGGCCTGGCCGAAGTCCAGCATCGCCTGATGCCCCGCCGCCTCCACCTTCAACGGTGGCATGAAAGTATTGACAGCAGCACCGACGACCCCGCCTTTGAGATTCTGCCAAAAGCCATCGCCGGCTCCCTTATGTTTGACAGATGCGACGGAAACTTCCATGGTCGGCGGCCCCGCCTGGCGGCGGAAGGTCAGGGTGTTGACCCGCGCCATGATTTCGTTGGTGGGGCCGAAACTGTCGTTAATGCGGCGGATGTCGCACAGATCAATCCAGACCGGGCTGGTGTGGCCGTGGGGATTGAAGCGCAGCCGCACCTGGCTCACAGTCGTGACCTCGTTGCTGACGGCACCCTCCACCTCCACGGTGATGGCGCCCGCGCCTTGAACGTCGATTGATCTGAGGCGGCGTTTGAGGGAGCCGCCATTTTGCAGTTGACTCTCATGCCGGTGGATGGCCGGGGCGAGGTCGAAGACGTTCTGCTGCCAGCCCTCCCCAGCCAGTTCGAGTTCGCAGGTGGTGGTGAAGGAATGGCCGGAAACGCGATGCTTGGACGAAATGACCCGCACCGATTGCGTACTGCCCGGGCTGGTGAGCCGGGCTACCGGTTCGGGCGAGATGAGCGGGACAAAGTACATGAAGTCGGCCACCGGGCTGGCGGCGGCTTTTACCGCTCCGCAACACAAGGGGATGGTTGGCCCATTGGTGTCTGCCGCGCGACAGGCGGGGCCGCCCATTGCGGCCAGCAGTAACAACACCGGCAACAGGCGCCGGCCTAGATTGGCAAAACAACATATCATTGCAAGGAGACCACCACTCGCCTGAGTTTGGCATCCGTTTGAAAGGACACAATCCCAAACATGAAAAATGGGCGTTCACGCGAAACTTTTCTTCTTTCCATGTGCGCAGCCGTTTGCAAAATGGATGGCGTCAATGCCACTGAATGCCTAATTCAAGTCCATTACAGTTTGGCCAAAATTTGGTTACGGGCGCTTTGTCCTCTTCCGTTTCCTGGGCCGCGGCGGCATGGGCGAAGTTTGGCTCGCCCAGGATGAACGATTGCAGGAGCCGGTAGCCCGCAAGTTCCTGCCCGCGGAGATCCAGCGGCCCTGGATGATCTGCGCCGCGAAACGGCACGCGGACATTGGCCAATGCTGCCAGATTGGCCAAGCGAAATTTTGCCGTTTTTAAGGAGTTTTTGAATTGTTGTCAACAATTCATACTTGACACGGAGGCCATCGACACCTGTTTCGACCCATGTTTATGCGGGTTTCGTGTTCTGAAAAAAGATCAGTTCATGGGATGCGGGTTTTTGGGCTTTTGTGCCAGAATTGACATGCAAAATAAGAATTATGAATTTTGATCGGATATACAGAACGAAAGCTTCCGCCTTCGCGCTGCTACGGCGTGACAAGTCCGCCGCCACAATGGTTGGGGTGGGCGAATCGGTAACGAAGGGTCGCGCCCATACACAAATGGCAAAAGTAAAAGTCGGTGGGGTGAGACTCTGTCGATCCGTTAATAGATCGATTTGGGGTTCGACGGAGTCTCACCCTACCATGTCAAAACCTGGTGAAAGCGTGGAAATTTCTCTGGAAACGTGGCGAGCATCCGTCGCATCGCGTCACACTCAGTCGCACTCAGTCACGGCGATTTCGGGGAGCGTGACCGTCCCGGTTGCCGTGCGGTGCGTCTCGCGCCGCACTCTCGGGCAAAGATGTATTTGGCGAGACGCCAAACACGGCGCGCGAGACGCACGCGCTCCTCATTTGCAAGGGAATGCCGCTTTTCGCGTTATGCCGCCCATTTTTCAACCCAATTACGGGCAACTACGGGTATTTTAAGCTAAATTAAGGTAAATTAAGCTAAAAAATAAAAATAATTCGAGGTCGTACCGTCCATCGCAAGGCGGGTCTGGACGATTGGGATGGTTCTTTGACATTTTAAGTATCGGACGGGCACTCATTCAGTGGAAAGAGGTGTCGGGATCCGAACCCAGGAAAAGGAGCTACATGTTGCCGTTCTGTTGCTTTTCGTGTTGCCAGTTAAGTCGTTGACTACGAAGACTTGTTGCCGTGTTGCCGATTTTCCGGACCTACGTCTCAAAGTGCAGAGTTGGGCCCCGCATGTTGTTCCCCCGAACCCCGAAAACATGCGGGGTTCGGGGTTCAGTGCGGAGTGTAGAATTCAACACTCCCTACCGGTCTGTGGCAAAATATTACAATGCCAGGCTTCTGTCCGCCTCTCAGGAACCCACGTTGGCCAGTTCTTCGTTGGTCGCGACGTTGACGATCTTGAATTGTTCGGCATGGAAGGATGGCTCCGGGCGGAATGACAATTTGCCGAAGTAGCGTTTTTCCATTTCGATGATCAATTTTTCGTCTTCCGTGCGCAACCGCTCCAACACCGTCGGATGGACGGCGATGCGCAGTTGGAAGTCGGATTCGTCGCGGGAACGTTTTTTGAGGATTTCGTTCAGCTTGCGCTGGATTTCCACGCTCATGGTGATGGCGCTCTTGACCTTGCCGCGGCCTTTGCAGTACGGGCAATCGTCATAGACCGCCGCGCGCACGCTCTCGGAATGCCGTTGCCGGGTCATTTCCATCAAGCCCAACTGGGAGATGGGCAGGACGTGGGTTTTGGCCTTGTCCCGCCGCAATCCTTCCTTGATGCGTTGATAAACTTGCTGCTGGTCACGGCGCGATTTCATGTCGATGAAATCCAGCACGATCAGGCCGCCCATGTTGCGCAGGCGAAGCTGGCGGCAAATCTCCTCGGACGCCTCGATGTTGACTCGCAGGATGGTGGATTCCTGGTCGCGGCTGCTCTTGTGCCGCCCCGTGTTAACATCGATGGCAACGAGCGCTTCGGTCTCATCAATGACAATATAACCGCCGCTTTTCAGGTGGACCTGGCGCGAAAAGGCGTTTTCCAACTGGCGGGTGATATTGAGACGATCGAAGATGGGTTGGTGTTCGGTGTAGAGGACGACCTTCTTCGCGGCCCGCTGATGAATGCGCGCGATCATGGTGCGCATGCGCTCACAGGCCTGCGCATTATCGACCACAACCCTGTCCACGTCATCGGTGAGAAAATCCCGGACGGTGCGCTCGATCAAATCCGGTTCCTGAAAAACGCAGGAGGCGGGCGGCTGGTTCTTGATTTTTTGCTGAATCTCGTTCCATTGCTCGAGCAGGATGGCGAGGTCCAAAATGAAATAGCGCTTTTGCTGGCCTTCGCCGGCGGTGCGCATAATCACGCCCATGCCATCGGGAATGTTAATTTCACGCAGGATGGTCTTGAGGCGCTGGCGTTCTTCCTGGTTTTCGATTTTGCGCGAAATGCCGCTTTGGTCGGAATTGGGCAACAGCACCATATAGCGGCCCGGCAGTGAGATGTTGGTGGTGACGCGCGGGCCTTTTGTGCCGATAGGGCCCTTGGTCACTTGCACGATGATTTCGCTGCCTGGCGGATAAAGGCGCGGAATGTCCTTTTGGGTGATGCGGGGGCGGTCGCGCCTCTTGTTTTCGCGCTCGACAATTTCCACGCCGCTGTCGAAGCCGGTCGGCACGATGTCCCAATAATGCAAAAAGGCGTTCTTCTCGAATCCGATGTCAACAAACGCCGCTTTCAGGTTGTCCTCCAGGTTGCGGACTTTGCCTTTGAAAATGCTGCCTACGAGGCGCTCTTCCGTGGTGCGCTCGATGGTCAATTCCTCCAGGCGGCCTTGCTCGACCAGGGCGACGCGCAGTTCAAGTGATTCCGCATTGATGATCAGGTCCTTGTGTGTGGTCTTGACTTCCGGTTTGATCAACCGCTGAACTTTGCGGATGCCCTTGGTTACGGCCGATTTCATCTTGTCCACCAAGCCGGTGGGTTGCGCCTGCAATGGGACGGGTTCGTATTTTTCCTCCGTCACTTCGGGCGGGGTTTCCATATGCGGCTTTCGAAACGCGCCCTTTTTGCCGGCTTCCTGGTCGCCCGTAGGTTCCCCTGCGGGCTTGGGCAGCGCCTCTGGCGGCAGCCCGGCCGCGATGTTTTCCGCCCGCTCGATTTCCTGTTCGTGGCGGGCGCGCTCGAAGACGCTATCGGGCTTTTTTTCGCCGGTGGCGTCGGCGCGGGCCTGCAAGGCAGAGCGGTCGGTTTTTTGGTTTTGGTTTTGGTTAAATCCGCCGCTGGGGCGAAAGCGCATGCCGCCCCGCCGGCGGCGTGAAAAGTTTCTATCACTCATAAATTAATAAGATTTCCGATAAATATGTACGTTATGCAAAATGCCAATGGCGATCAGAGAGCATACCACAGAAGAGCCGCCATAGCTAAGCAGCGGCAGTGGAATGCCCGCAACGGGCATCAAGCGAATATTCATTCCGATGTTGACAAAGACATGGCAAAACAACAGCGTCACCACGCCCACCGCCAGTAATTGGCCCAGGCGATCGCGCGCCTGGCTGGCAATTTTGATCCCGCTGGACAGAAGCCCCGTATACAGCGCCAGGATCACGACGCTGCCGACAAATCCTTCCTCCTCGGCGATGACCGAGAAAATGAAATCATTGTGTGCTCCGGCCCGAGGCAGAAAGCCCAGTGAATACTGGGTGCCGTGCCGCCAGCCTTTTCCCTTGAACCCCCCCGACCCCACTGAAATCAGCGCCTGGTCCACATTATAACCGGCGCTGCTATTTTTGCTGCGGCCAAAGTACTCCAATAGCCGCCTTTCCTGGTAATGTTCAATGCTTGACTTGGCTGGCGCGAACAAAATGATTGCGACCAACAGGCCAACCAACACACCTGTTCCTCCCATCAGCCAGACCAGTCGGCGTCCAGGCACTCCGGCCACAAACATCATGGACAGGCTGATGACAGGGAAAACCAAAGCCGAACCAAGGTCCGGTTCCTGTTTAATCAAAACAAATGGCAAAACTGTGAAACCCAGCGTGGCCCAAAATACTCGCGGTCCCCGCAATTCTTCCGCCGGGCAGCTCAGGAAATTGGCCAGGAGCAGGATAAAAGCAATTTTGGCAAATTCCGAAGGTTGCAATCCAAAAAAGCCTAGCGCAATCCATCGCCTCGCCCCATTAATCTTGGTGCCGAAAATAAGCACAGCCACGAGCAGGACAATCGTCAGCCAATAAGCCACCCCGGACCAGCGCGCCAAACGGCCATACTCAACGGCCAGGAGCGCCACCGCCGCCGCCGCCCCGATGAGGTACCACAGAATTTGGTGCATATACGTTTGTTTATACCAGAGCAGCGCCGACTCATGGCCGGCCATCGCGCTGTAAATAAAAAGCGCGCCAACGCACATCAGGCCCAGGGCACACAAGAGCAGCGCCCAATCAAAATCGCTTTTTCGTTCGTTGAAATGGGGTTCGTACATTTAATTCCGGGCCAGCGTCCTGGCGAACGCAGCGTTGGCATGCTCTCGTTTAATAATCTCTTCGTAAATCTTCCGTGCCACCGGCGCGCAAGTCGGCCCTCCGAATGCGCCGTCTTCCACCATGACCACGACCGCATAGCGCGGGTTTTCGTAAGGGCCGTAAGAATCAAACCAGGTGATGTGTCGGGGTGAATTTGGAGAGGTGGACTTGAGTTCGGCCGTGCCCGTTTTTCCTGCGACCCGAAAATTGAGCAGCCACGGCTGTCCATTGGGATGGTAGAATTCCTTGTATGCCGTGCCCGCTCCATCCGGGCCGGTGGCGCTTTGGGGCGCTTGCTCGGTATCGGCCAGCATGGCGCGGCGGATGAGTTCCAAGTGGCGGGGATCAATCTTCACTATGTCGCGCAGGCGTCCAGGCGCAAAAAGTTGTTCTTCCTGGCCTGTCTCCGGCGAGCGCGAATGGCTGACCAGGCGGGGCCAGTAAATTTTCCCGCCATTGGCAATGGCCGAAATCATGCCGGCCATTTGCAGCGGCGTCGTGGTGATCTCCTGGCCGATGCATACGTCGGGCACGCTGAACCGGTGCCCGTCCGCCCCGACCTTATCCGGCGCGGGAATGTCTCCGGCCACTTCGGGATGGATGACAAAATCGGTTTTTTCACCAAGATGAAAACGTTTGGCCACGGCGAGGATTTTCGATAATCCCGCGTTCACGCCGTTGACAATAAAATAGGTGTTGCTGGAGCGGAAAAACGCGTGATGAAAATCAAACTTGCCCGCGCCCGCCGTGTCCTTGATGGGTCGCGCGTTTTCCGAAGCCTTGTAGAAACCAGGACTGTCAAACATTTCGTCCGGGTTCAGGCCCGTTTCCAGGCAGGCGATGGCGGTGATGATCTTAAAGGTTGAGCCTGGTGGATAAGCGCCGGCAATCGCGCGATTCATTTGCGGCCGGTATTTTGGATCGTTCAAAGCCGCCCATTCGGCGTGCGTCAACCCGGCCACATAGCGGTTCGGGTCGTAGGCCGGCGCGGAGGCCATGGCCAAAATATCGCCGTTGCGAACATCCATCACCACCACGGCTCCACGCGCATTGGCCTGGGCGGCGGCCAGCGCCTCCTCCGCCACGCGTTGCAAAGGCAGATCTATGGTCAGGTAAATATCCCCGCCCGGCGCATTGGGAGTTTCGATGTCTTCGCGCTGGCGATAATTCAGACTGTTGACCAAGACCAGCTTCACTCCGGGGCGCCCGCGCAACGTGAAATCAAAAACACGCTCCACCCCCGCCTTGCCAGCGTAATCGGGCAGGGTGTAGGAATTCTGTTCCTCCTCGGCATCTCTTTGTACAAAACCGAGAATGTGAGCTGCCACGGAACCATTGGTGTAAAAGCGCACCGGCAACGTCTCAATTTCCAAGTCGGGCTGCGTGGATAATTGTTCGGCGAACTCGGCCAGTTGTTTGGGGTCCAGATTGGGCACAATTTCGAAAGGAACATACGGATAATTGGTGTAGTGCCGGAGAAACGCGTTCGTATTCAGCATCCGGGGGTTTTGCAATGTGGTTCCCACCTGAAAGGTAATGTTACTGACAACCTGACAATCGGCTTCCAAATGCAGATCCCGGCTTACTTCCGCAGTCAAACGAATGCGTCCATTCGACTGCACGACCTTCGGATGCAGGCGGCCATAGGCCTTGGTCAAGTTCGTATAAGCCCCAAAAAACTGGCCTTGCAAATCTTCCAGGTAAAGGATCGCGTTGTATTGGGGCACGTTGTCCGCCAGCACCATTCCATCGCGGTCCAGAATTCTTCCGCGAATCGCCGGAATGCCGACTGTTTTCAAGGATTGTTTCTTCGAGTTATTCTCGAAGCGGCTGGAAAAGACGATTTGCACGAACCACAACCCCGCCAGCAATACGAACAGGCCCACCGCCATCAGATTGGCAAGGACGCGCAGGCGCCGGTCTTTCTGTCCGAGTATGTGGAAGATAAACATTTTAACCACGTCCTCGTTTGATTTCTCGGTCCGGCCGGTGGGTGGGCTTGTAGATGGGTTGATAATCGAAGGCCCAGTGGAAGCGGGCAAAGAGCGCGAAACAGACCGGCGTAAACAGGCCTCCGCCCACTACCATGACCATCCATTGCCAAATCGATTTCCAGCCGAGCAGCGGCAGCGCTCCGATGTTCAACAGAATGAAAAGGGCCGCCAACGGTTGAAGGCCGCTGGCCGCCGCCCCCAGGAAAAACTGCGTGACAGGATGTTCAATGGCGAGCAACTCGCGGCCCCGGTGCGCCAGGAGCCCGATCAATAACAATGGCAGAACGCTGACCCCGAGCGGATTGGCCGAGAGCGAGTCGAACCAGAGACCGCCACAGAGAGCCGTCAGGAATATGGTGAAACGGCCATTGGTCACACCTGTATAGACCAACAGCGCCGGTAGAAAATCAATTTGTGCTCCAAAAATAGCGCGAAACCCGTCAAACCAGGCTTCAAAAAAAACGGCCATAAAGGCAATGGCCAGAATCAAAATGGTATGCACCCAGTTCATGGAATCATCACCCACGCTTCCTGCAATGCCCCCATGTCCGCGTCCAGCTTGACGCGGGCTTCGGTGGCCAGGCCGTATTCTTTGACGCGCACGTCCACCACCTTGCCAATAGCGATGCCCGGCGGAAAAACGCCGCCCTCGCCCCACGTCACGACTTTTTGCCCTGGTTGCACCGCGCTGCTGCCTTTCAGATAATCCAGGTCAACCATATTGTTTTCCTGCGGGCTGGACGAACTGGAATTGATGACGCCCGTTTCCCCGCTGGTTTGGACAAAGGCCGCCACGCGCAAATCCGGGTTGCCCAGAAGAATGACTTGGGAGCGGATTTCGCCCACGCTCTGGATGCGGCCGACCAGCCCGTCGGAGGTCAAAACAGGATAATTCGGTTTGATGCCATCGCGCGCGCCGAGATTGATTTCCACGCTGCGCCACCAGTTGGCGGGATCGCGGGCAATGACCCGGGCCAGTTTGAGATGCCAGGGGGTTTGCCGGGGCCAGCCGACCAGGCTCCGCAGGCGCGTGTTCTCGCTCGTGACGGCCGCATCCTGCTGCAACTGGATTGTTAACTCCTCATTTTGGCGGCGCAACTCCTCGTTCTGGCGGGCTAATTCGTGCTTGGTCGTCAGAGTCTCGCCGGGCCGGTCCGTCAACTCATGGAGGGAACCCGTCAGGCCGAACAAGGGCAGGAAAAGGCCGCTGATGGCCAGTTTGACCTTGCCCATGGTTTCGCTGGGCAGTTTCAACAGCACGATCACCAGCAAAACAACCAGGACCAAAATTATATAATGCGGCTTTTTAAGCATCTCGCCCCGGCCGCTGCCCAATTCGGGGCGGCCGCTTTAAATGTTCAGGGCGAACTGGAATCAACTTTTCGAAGAAGCCACTCGTTTGTAAAGTTCCAACTGTTGCAGGACCCGTCCCGTTCCCTCGGCCACCGCGCTCAATGGATCTTCCGCGATATGCACCGGCAGGCCCGTTTCCCTGGCCACCATGAGGTTGATGCCGCGCAACAATGCGCCGCCCCCGGCCATGACAATGCCGCGCTCAATGAGGTCGGCTGACAGTTCCGGGGGACAACGCTCCAATGTGATACGGATGCTTTCCAAAATGCTTGAGAGAGGTTCCTTCAAGGCTTCACGAATTTCTTCCGAACGAATGGAAACGGTCCTTGGCAGACCGGCGCTCAAATCGCGCCCTTTGACTTCCATCGTTAATTCCTGCTCCAGCGCAAAAGCCGATCCAATCCGGATCTTGATCTCTTCCGCCGTGCGTTCGCCAATCATCAGATTATAGGTGCGTTTCATGTGCGCGACAATTGTCTCGTCAAACTCATCGCCGCCCACGCGCAAGCTGCGGCTGAAGACAATCCCGCCCAGGGAAATGATCGCAATTTCGCAGGTGCCCCCGCCGATATCGACAATCATATTTCCCGCCGGTTCATCGACCGGCAAACCAACGCCAATGGCCGAAGCCATGGGTTGGTCAATCAAATAGACTTCACGCGCGCCGGCGTGAGTCGCCGAATCTTGCACCGCCCGCCGTTCCACTTCAGTAATACCGGAGGGAACAGCAATCATCACCCGGGGCATGACAAACTTGCGGTGATGCACGCGCTTGATGAAGTAGCGCAGCATCGCTTCGGTGATTTCGAAATCGGCGATGACGCCGTCTTTCATGGGCCGAATCGCCACGATGTCTCCGGGAGTGCGGCCCAACATCCGTTTGGCCGCTTCACCCACGGCCAGCACATTGGTCGTGCCGGCGTAGATGGCCACCACAGATGGTTCGCGGAGCACGATGCCTTGGTCCCGCATATAAACGAGACAATTGGCCGTGCCCAAGTCTATTCCAATATCATTGCTAAACAGGCTCTTAAATTGCGCAAACATGAACTATCCCTAATGTAATCCTCGCAAGGCTATGAAGCCCCCCTCGCGTGGTCAAGTCTATAAGCATTCTTTATAAAAACCAGGCCCAGCAGCGCCAATCGATCATTGGTCATTGCGGTTTTTCTGCCAAATCGAAAATCGGAGGTTCTGGAAATTCGGAGACCTGGTAATCGGCTAAAGTTGTAACTGATTTATATTAAAATACTTGCACACATTGTATTCCAACAAAAGAACCCCCTCAAAGGTCCCGGACCAAGTCGCGAATCCGCACGCCGAGAGCCTTGGCGATCCGCATCGGGGCATGAACACTAGCCGTCTCCTCCCCCCGCTCAAGCTCCCCGACATTAACAGGATGCAAGTCCGCCCTCTCCTCCAGTCGTTCCTGGCTCAAACCCACCCGCCTCCTGTATTGGCGAATCGCTTCGCCAATAATTCTTTGATGTCGCAAAGGACCTGCCATGCTCTACCAAGACAAGCAAGACCGGCTTCCGGCCCTGAAACAAACTTTGCAACGAAAGAAAACTATTTGTTGGACAAGTTCCGCGGCATCGGTCAATGTCCGCCCGTCAATCGAACGTTCCTGATCGGGGAAACTTTATGCATGCTCTTGAACGACACTGCCGCCGCATTCGGGCTTTCACCCTCGCCGCTATTTTGACGCCGCTGCTCGTGCCGCATCTGGCGTTCTGCCAGTCAGCCCCGCCGCCATACCCGTTTCTGGGTACCTATTCATTCGAAAATACCAATTGGTTGTCTGAAGCTGGCTATTCTCCCCTTCACTTCACCAACTTGGTCACATGCTTGGCTTGCGCACCAACATCACGCGAAAGTTGGGTTTGACGACCAACACCGTCGCAGTTGGCTATGATGGGATCAATCAGCCAGCCAATTGGTCAGCCAAAGAAGCAGCCGGAACATTGCGCCATAATGAACAAGAGGCCTACGCCTATGATGCCGCCGGAAATCTGCACATCCGCACCAACGACGCCCTCGTTCAAACTTTCAACGTTGACGCCCTCAACCAGCTCAGCAACGTCACTCGCCTCGGCCAGTTGACCGTCACCGGCGCAACACCTGTCCCGGCCACCAATGTAACCGTCAACACTGTCACTGCGCAAACCTACGGTGATTTCACCTTTGCCGGCGGCACCAATAACCTGGCCAACGGAGCGAACACGTTTACCATCATCGCGCAAAACATTTATACCAATTTTTCGACGAACATTCTGTCGGTCAACCTGCCAACCCCGGTGGCCTTTCAATATGACGCCAGCGGCAACCTGACGAACGATGGCACACGTTACTTCCAGTATGATGCCGAGAACCGCTTAACCAATGTGACGGTAGCTGGTCAATACCAAGCTGTCTACGTCTATGACGGTTTTGGTCTTCGGCGCATCAGGCGCGCTTACGCCTGGCAAAGCAGCGCGTGGCTTAAGACCAACGAAATCCGTTACATTTATGATGGTAACCTCGTCATCCAGGAACGTGACACCAACAACAACGTCCTTGTCACCTACACGCGCGGGCTGGACCTGAGCGGGAGCCTGCAAAGAGCCGGAGGCATCGGTGGCCTGTTGGCGAGAACCGACGCCAACGGCACAATTTATTATCACTGCGACGGCAATGGCAATATGACTGCGCTCATCGATGCCAACGGCAACATCGTGGCGCGGTATGAGTATGATGCTTACGGCAGGTTGATTGGAATGTGGGGGCCCATGGCTGCAGCCAACGTCTATCGCTTTTCGAGCAAGGAATACGACACGCTCACCGGCCTGTATTACTTCGGCGGTCGATACTACGATCCGGTTTTGCAACGCTGGCTGAATGGTGACCCGATCGGAGAACGTGGCGGAAACAATCTGTATGACTTCGTGGGCAATAATCCCATCACTGTAGTTGATCGGTTTGGCTTCGAAGGTAATCCGGTCATGGGACTAGATGGCGCATGGAACAACGATCCGTATGGCCCCGGAGGGATGCCATGCGGCTTTGTGTATGGGCCAGGATACTTATATCCGCCTGCTCCACCACCACAAATAAACGGCCCATTCAGTGCTTATTGGTGGTTCCTGGCTGGAGGGGGGCAACAAGCAGTAGTAGGGCCTGATTTATGGAGTGATGTTCTTAAACTTCAAGGGCTTAAACCGGGCGCTTGGAATGCTGAGGGTGGCCCCATGACATTGGTGGTTTGGCCCCCATGGTCGCCAGAACAGGGTTATGGGGCGTGGTCGGCTCCGTTCGCGACCTGGAACCTGGATTGGGGTCTTGGTAGTTTTAACTATTCCTGCGACGGCTCAATCATGAGCATTAACAAGCCTTCTTGGGGTTTCGGTACTTTTAATAACTCCATCCTCTATCCGTTCGTAGGTTGGGAGGGAACGCCATTCCCGGTTTTCGGAAGTTACACAAATCACTGAGCCGATTGCCATGCACTTATTATTCTTAATTCTTGAACGAATCATTACTGTTTTGACTCTAGGATTGATTTTATTCTATGCACCTTTTGCTAAGACATGGATTCGAGCCCTAACCGTACCCGTTGCCTTAATTATAATGGGTATTTTAGTCACTGAGTTTACTATTGTCGCCTTCAAAGAGGAGTCGCCGCCGGGGATTGGATTCGCTCTTGCGCCTTTTGCTTGCGCTTTGTTCGCTGCAATTGCGCGAGTCATAGGATACGTGATTTTTAAAATTCCAATCCTCAAACGCCTCGAGGAAGACGTGCGGGCAAAACTCGGTTGTCAAAGAAGGTCTCCTCCTAAATGATCAGCTCTCACTTTTTAAACTGTTTGACAATCTGAGTTTCTGGTGGGCTATTGAATCCGGAGCTTTCCTCATCCAATATGAAAAATAAAGAAATAGAGTCGGCCACCAGAGCATCAGCAGGAAAAGCTAAATTTGTCAAGGGTCAAGGGGTCAGTCCCGCATAATCACAGTCAAGGGGTCAGTCCCGCATAATCACATATTTCTTGATCTCTTGTCTTCTCTGGCGCAAATTGGGTTTCGTGGCTAGAAATGCGGTGCGGATGGAGGCGCGCCGGGCGGCGGACTTGGGCCAGGAATGGAAAGCGGTTCGACGTGGCTGGTGTTTGGGCAGCCAGGAATTTCGGCAGGCGTTATTAGAGCA
>Ga0182024_10002212_pt1 | contig 48773 bp, 39 predicted proteins | sample P32metaG_FD_120480 | JGI IMG/M metagenome (GOLD analysis project Ga0182024, IMG submission 120480) | Permafrost microbial communities from Stordalen Mire, Sweden - P3-2 metaG (Illumina Assembly) | ecosystem: Environmental > Terrestrial > Soil > Wetlands > Permafrost | place: Sweden: Stordalen...
CGATCGCGGCGGCCGTTTCGCCAACGTGCGAGCCCATCCAAGCGCAAACGACATCAGCGTCTCGGGCGCGAGAACGCGATTCACCATCCCCATGCGTTCGGCTTCACGCGGTGAGTAGACGTTGCCGAAGAGCATCACTTCGAGCGCCCTGCCCCGCCCGATCAGCCGCGGCAGGCGTTGAGTGCCACCACCACCCGGCAGAATGCCAAGCACGGCTTCGGGCAGCCCAATCTGGTACGGGCCGTCCGCGGCGAGACGAAAGTCGCAAGCCAGCGACAGCTCGTAGCCGCCACCCATGCAATCACCATTGATCGCTGCGATGACCGGCTTGGGCATCAGCATGATGCGATCGAGCATGCGATGAAATCCCGTCTCCATTTCGGGAAAGATGCGCGCGCATTCGGCGGGATCAGCCGCCATCGCGGCCAACTCGTCAACGCTGTAGTGCGTAATGAACTTGCCCTCGATGCCGCCGGTGATAATTATCGCGCGGAGTTCAGTGTCGGCCTCGGCCTTACCGATTAGCTGTTGCAACTCCATCGCGGCCGGACCGAAGAAGTAATTCATCGGAGGATTGCTGTAGGTCCACACCTCGACCTGGTCGTGACGCTCGACGTCAAAGTATTTCATGGCTATTCCGAACCTCCCGGCTGGCGTACCCTTAGGGGAGCGACGCTGTCAAGCCGTAGGTGCATTCAGGCTCTTCAGTTTACGCTCGATGTGTCTACCTGGTGCGCGATGAAAATCGATATTGATCTGAAAGCTGGATTCCTGCAGGAGCTCAAGCGTGAAGTGCTGGCGACACTCACGCCCGAGGAGCGCGCTATTATCGAAGTCTCAACCGGCGACATGGGCAATAAGCCCGACGCAGTGAAACTGGGATGGCTCAAAATGCGCACCAAGGAGCCGTGGACCAAGCAGCAATATATGCGGGCGCTCGAGGGCGTGATGAAGAAGCTGCGCGCGGAGCTCGAAGCGCAATCGGCGAAGAAAGACTGAGGCGCACGCCACCATAATACAATGACGCTCTCCGTGCGCGCCGCCATCGCCGATGATGCCGAGACCATCCTCGGCTTCATCCGCGGCCTCGCCGAGTATGAACATGAAGCGAATGCCGTGGCGGCAACGGCCGTTGAATTGCGCGCGCAGATGATGAGCGGGGCGCCACCGTTCGAATGTCTGATCGCGGAGGACGGAACCAATCCGATCGGCTTCGCGCTTTACTATCGCAGCTATTCGACCTGGCTTGGACTGCCGCTGCTGTTCCTCGAAGATTTTTTCGTCGACGAAAAGCATCGCGGGCGCGGTGCAGGAATCGCGTTGTTCAAACGGCTCGCGGAGATCGCGCGCGAACGCGGATATCGCCGAATCGAATGGCGCGTGCTCGACTGGAACGAACCGGCTCAGCGCTTCTATCGTTCGATCAGCGCACATCCAATCGACGAATGGACGGTATGGCGGATCGAAGGTGACGCGCTCGAGCGCCTATCGAAAGAGCAGCGAAGCGACCTCGAGAAGGGAGAGAGTTGTTGAGGAACCCAAAACTGTAAACTTTCTGAAACCTCATTGAGGTTTCAGACTTCCCTTTTTTAAAGACGCGATCTCACTCTTTAAACCCTATCAGACCAGGGTTGACGCTCGATGCCCTCTGGGCCGCTAAGTTCCGAAATTTTCGGCGCAGCAAATGGGCGCCGCGATTTCTTGATCTCGGAGTCGGAACCCGTTCGCTACGCTCAGGATGACACCCGGCGAGCCGCGGCATGGCTGCGTGTTAGGGGTCGATGCGGGCGACGCGGCGCTTGCCGACTTCGAGAATGCGATGTTCACCGGGGACGAAGTGGAAGTTCGCGTCGGTCACCGTCGCACCATCAACCCGCACAGCCCCTTGGCTGAGTAGGCGGCGCGCTTCGCTGGTCGAGGGCGCGAAGCTCAACTGCTTCATCAGCTCGCAAACCCATAGAGATCCATTGATGCGATAGACCGGGACGTCCTTTGGGACCTCGCGGCGCTGGAACTTGGTCTCGAAGTAAGTGCGCGCGGTGCGAGCGGCGGACGCGTCGTGATATTCCTCGACGATCATCGACGCGAGCCGCTTCTTCGCTTCCATCGGATGGATCGAGCCGGATTTGACCGCGGCCAATTCCGCCGGGTCGATATCGGTCAGGAATTCGAAGTAGCGATGCATCAGCTTGTCGGGAATCGACATCAGCTTGCCGAACATGTCTTCGGCCTTGTCGGTGAGACCGACGTAGTTGCCGTAGGACTTCGACATCTTGCGCACGCCGTCGAGACCCTCCAGTAGCGGCATCGTCATGACGACCTGGGGCTGCTGGCCGTACGCGCGTTGGAGCTCGCGGCCCACCAGCATGTTGAATTTCTGATCGGTGCCGCCGAGCTCGACGTCGGCCTTGAGCGCCACCGAATCGTAACCCTGGATCAGCGGATAGAGCAGTTCGTGGAGGAAAAGCGGCTCCTGCTTTTCGAGGCGGCGCGCGAAATCGTCGCGCTCGAGCATGCGGGCGACGCTTAACTTGGCGGCGATCTCGATAAGCTTGCGAGTGTCGACCGCGTTCATCCACTCGGAGTTGAAGCGGACCTCGGTCAGCGCCGGATCCAGCACCATCGAGACCTGGCTCTGATAGGTGCTGGCATTGGCTTCGATCTGTTCGCGCGTCAAGGGCTTGCGGATTTCGGAACGGCCTGTGGGATCGCCGATAGTCGCAGTGAAGTCGCCGACCAGAAAGATTACGGTATGGCCCGCGCGCTGGAAATCGCGCAACTTCTTGAGGGCGATCGAATGACCGAGGTGCAGGTCGGGCGCGGTCGGGTCCATCCCGAGCTTGATTCGCAAGGGCCGGCCATCGGCCAGCTTAGCCGCTAGCTCGGCCTGGGAGATTACTTCGACGGCGTGGCGGCCTAGCTGGGCAGCCTGCTCCATTTCTTGATTCTCATCAACCGGCAATCTCAATACTCCCTCACGCAAGAACTGGTGGGCGGAAATTAAAGCCTATAGGAAAGAAAAGCGAGGGGGAAATGTAATGGCGACGGACGCGATCGCATAGCCTGCGCGTGCCGCTTGTCGTTGAGGATGTAAGCGCCGGACGGACTAACGCATGATCTGCATCAAGCAATCGGGCGTCGAATACCTGATGACATTGTTGTATTCGGGCGGTGTGCCCTTGTCGTAGGTCAGGCCGTCGGTCTTGCCGTCAGGGGGCGGTAAAGTGACGCGGCTCACATGATCATTCTGAATCACCTTTTTTCTCTTTTCATTTTGACGGCTTGCGCGCTAGCTTGGCGGCATCAAGCGGCATCGTCGCCGCACGCTCTTGTGCAGGAGGAAGACTAAAGCTATGGCCGCTCGGATTCCCTATGTCACTCGCGACGATCTGCCGACAGCGGATCGCGAGATATTCGATCAATTCGTCAAGGAACGTGGCACCGAACCCGGCCACATCCACCGGGTCGTTGCCAACGCGCCCAATCTCCTACGCCGCTTCCTCGGGCTGGCCAATGAGTTGCGCAACGGCACGCAACTCGATCCGAAGCTGCGCGAACTCGCCCTGATGACGGTCGGGCGGCTGACCAATGCCGAATACGAATTTGTCCATCACTGGAACATCTCGCTGCGCCTCGGCGTCGAACGTGCGCAGCTCGAGCATCTGGCCGATTTCGAAACTTCGCCGCTGTTCAATGAGCACGAGCGCGCCGTGATGCGTTATGCGTCGGAGGCGACGACCAGCATCAAGGTCAGCGATACGACCTTCAACGGGTTGCGCAGGTTCCTCGATAATCGGCGTATCACCGAACTTGTGATGAACGTGGCGTTCTACAATGCGGTGGTACGAGTGCTGATACCACTCGGGGTCGAACTCGAAGCTGGGGCGAAAAAGGAGTGAGGCGCAGCGATCGCCGGCTGCGACGTCAGCCTTCGGCGGACTCGACCGACAAGACTGGCTCGGATCGACGTGGGCGGCGCGTGGCCGTTGCAGCCGCGGACGGAGTTGCACGCGGTCCTTTGGATGCCGTTGAGATGGCTGCGGTTTGCTCGGCATTCGCGCCTTCATCGGCTCGCAGCATGCCGAAGCTCAGGTCGGTGTAAATTTCGACGAGCTGATCGATCGTCAGGCGGCCCTGCGGACGATACCAACGGATCACGGCCGTGAGCATTTGCAATAAGGCGAAGGTGGCGATCTCGGAATCCTCGACGCGAAAGTTCCCGAGTTCGACGCCCTGATCGATGATGCCGCGAACTTTGTCTGTATAGAGTCGCTGGAGTTTCAGAATCGCCTCATGATTCTTTGCGGTCAGGCTGCGCATCTCCATTTGCAGCACTGAGGCCTGTTTGCGGTTGATAATGTGATAGCCGAGATGAAACTGAATGAATTTGCGCAGCCGATCCTCGAGGTCTTCGATCGGCTTGACGGTTCGATCGAATTCGACCAGCAGGTTCTCTGTAGTCTCCTCGCACAACAAAAAGAGCAACTGCTGCTTGCTGTCGATGTAGTTGTACAGAGAACTGGCCTGGATGCAGACCTTCTTGGCGAGCATCCGCAAGTTCATCGCGCCATAGCCGTGTTCGGAGAGCAATTGGATTGCCGCGGTGCGCAGGTTGCGCAGCGTTTCCGCACCGTTGGAGCCGGGTTTCCGCATCGTTATTCTGGTTCGCCGCGCATCCGAAACATCGGCGTAATCTCCCTTTTCACCGGTCCCGGACCGTTGCTCGGACTTCAAATCGTGCCAATCTTTTGACGATCGATCCTGCGGTGATTGACAAACACTTTAACGGATTGCTAATAGTTAGTCGATAGAAACAAACAGCCGTTAGTTTCACAGCGGACTGTAGGCAAGTATCGGGACAAATCAATCATTCGGAAAGGAGACTTTGAAATGGCTGAATTCGATTTAGTAATCAAAGGCGGAATGATCGTCGACGGGACGCTGGCACCGCGTTTCCGCGACGACATCGGAGTGATCAACGGCAAGATCGCCAAGATTGGCCGTATTGCACAGCATGAGGCGAAAAAGGTTATCGAAGCCGACGGACTCGTGGTCGCGCCGGGCTTCATCGACTTGCACACCCATTACGATGCACAGATTTTCTGGGATCCCTATCTGACGATCTCGGGCTGGCATGGAACCACCTCGGTCGTTATCGGCAATTGCGGCTTCGGCTTCGCACCGGTAAAGCCAGACGAACACGACCGTGCGATGCGCACGATGGTACGCACCGAAGCGATTCCGCTGGCCTCCATGCAGGCGGCGATGAAGTTTGACTGGGAAACCTATCCCCAGTTCATGGATGCTCTCGATCGGCAGCCCAAGGGCATGAACCTGCTGCCGTACGTCCCGATGAACCCGCTGATGGGTTACGTCATGGGCATCGATGAGTCAAAGACCGGTCGTATGCCGACCGATGCCGAGCATGCGACGATGCGCCGTCTGCTCAACGAAGCGATGGACGCGGGTGCATGCGGATGGTCAGCGCAGCGCCTAGTGCCGAACGGTCCTTCCTCGGTTCAGCGCGATTATGACGGCTCTCCGATGAACACCGACGTGATGCATGACGAGACCTGCATGGAAATGGCCCGAGTATTGGGCGAGCGCGGTGAAGGCTTCCAGGAGCTCACGCTCTCGAGCTGGGATCCGAAGGCCGATGCGCAGCATTTCGAGAAGCTAGCTGAAATCAGCGGCCGTCCGATCATGTTCGAAGCGGTCGCCACCCAGGATCGCTTCCCTCATCGCCATCGCAACACGATGAAGTGGCTGGAGCGCTGTCGCCAGAAGGGACTGCGCGTTTACGGACAGGGCGTCACCACCGACGCAGGCCTGAGCTTCACCTTTGAAGACTGGAACCTGTTTGACGATTCCGACGCATGGCGGGATGCCACCACCGGTACCGTCAAAGAGCGCGCCGAAAAGCTTGGCGATCCGCGCCGCCGCGATGCTCTGAAGAATCAGATGCCGCGCGAGAGCCTGATCACCAGCTACTTCGACGAGATCATCATCACCGAGTGCATCAAGCCTGAGAACAAGTACCTTGAAGGCCTGACGCTGCGTAAGGCAGCGGCGCAGACCGGCAAACATCCGGTTGATACGATGCTCGACCTCGCGGCTTCGGAAGACCTGAAGACCGAGTTCTTCGCGCCGGCCGTCAATCAGGACATGAACCTGATGAAGGAACTGATCGACACGCCACACATCACCTTTGGTGTTTCCGATGGCGGTGCGCACACCAAGTTTCTGACTGCCGGCCGTTACCCGACCGAGGGTATCGTGAAGTACGTGCGTGAGAAGCAGTGGATGACGCTGGAGCAGATCCACTGGCGGCTGAGTGCGCTGCCTGCGTTCTGCGGCGGCTTCAAGGATCGCGGCTTCCTGCGTGAAGGCGCTGCGGCCGACATCGTGGTCTACGACTTCGACAAGCTCAATGTGCTGCCGATCGAAATTCTCCACGACCTGCCGGGCAACGAATGGCGTCGCGTTCAGAAAGCAACCGGTTACAAGTACACCATCGTCAATGGACAGGTGACTTTCGAGGGCGACAAGTGCACGGGCGCGACCTCGGGCCAAGTGCTGCGCCGGGGCGTTGGAGCTTACGCCTGAGCCAGCTTTCATAACTGACTGAATGACCGACGGGCGGCAGGATTACTCCTGCCGCCCGTTTATTTTATGGAGCCCTCAGTTGGGGGTTTACGATGATCAATTCAGCGACGGTCGAGCAGGCGCCGCGTAACCAGTTGGTCCGCACTCAGGCTTCGGGCGCCAGTTATGTCGACATCAACTCTGGCGAATTGCATCGGGGCCTCGGGGATTACCCAAGGCCGAATGCCAGAATGCCAACGGTATGTAACGTCATGCGCAAGCTAATGAACGCGGGGGACAGAGTGCTCTTGCAACCGCCGAAGGGGAAGGGTGCCAGTCTGACAATTCGATATATGTTTCCTCGATAGCTTGAACCAGGGACGGGACCTCAATCCCCGTACATCGATTCGATCTCGCTGCGGTAATGTTCCTGCACGACGCGCCGCCGCAACTTCATCGTTGGTGTCAGCTCCCCATTTTCCTGAGTGAAGGGTTTCGCGATCAGCGTGAAGGCCGCGATCGCTTCGACATCCGAAAGGGGTTTGTTGAATTCACGCACACGGGCCTGGAAGAGTTCGCGGAATTTCCGATGATTGATCAATTCCTCGGGCAGGAGTCCTGCGAAGTCAGATCTTTTCAATTGTTCCGCGAGGTTCTCGAAGTTCGGTACCAGCAGCGCCGCCAGATGTTTGCGGCGGTCGCCAATCACACACGCCTGCGCAATATAGGGGTCGCTCGCCAGGCGCGTTTCTAGATTCGCGGGCGAGACGTTTTTTCCGCCAGATAGTACGATGATCTCCTTCTTGCGGTCGGTGATGCGGATGAAGCCGTCGTCGATTTGTACGATATCGCCGGTATGCAGCCAGCCGTCGGCGTCGATTACTTCGCGCGTGTCGTCCTCGCGATGGTAGTAGCCGGCCATTACATTGGGTCCGTGAATCAGTAATTCGCCGTCCGGTGCAGTTTTCACTTCGATATTCTTGAGCGGGCGTCCGACGGTGCCGATGCGGGTGGCTCCGTGCAGGTTGACCGCGACCACCGGCGACGCTTCGGTAAGGCCATAGCCCTCGACGATTGGAACTTCGGCCGCGGCGAGCAGCCGATTGACCTCGATCGCCAGCGGCGCGCCGCCTGCAATAAGGTAGCGTAGGCGGCTGCCAAAGATCGCCCGTATGCGCGCGAACACCACCCGGCGAAAGAGCGCCATCGCGGCCGCAATGTGCGGTGGAATTGACTGGCCGCGGTGGCGATATTCGGCCGCGCGCATTCCGGTCGCCAGCGCCGCGTGAAACAATTTCTGACGTAGCGGCGAATCCGCTTCAACTGTGCGCATGATGCGGCTGTAGATCACTTCGAGCAGGCGCGGCACCGTCAACACCACCGTCGGTTCAATCTCGAGCAGATTTTGCGCAATCTGCGTGAGTCCCTCGGCATAGGCGATAGTTCCGCCAGCCGCCATCACGGTGTAATAGCCCGCGGTGCGCTCGAACGCATGTGCGACCGGCAGAAATGAGAGCAGCCCATCGTTCTCGCCGAGGCCCAGCGCGTGGAGATTGGAATCGCAATTCGAGAGGATGTTGCCGTGTGTCAGCATCACGCCTTTGGGCATCCCGGTGGTGCCCGAGGTATAGATGAAGGTCGCGAGGTCGTCGCGATTTCCCTCAATTGCCGGCATTGGATCGATCTCGCTCAACCGCGAAAGCTGGATCACTGCGAGTCCGCTATCATCGACCGCGACGGCCCCCGGATGCATCGCTATGATGCCCTCGACCTCCGGGATCCCGCCGAGGCCGCGCACCTTCGCGGCCATCGCATCGCCGTGCACGCCAATCAGTCGGGCACCCGAATCTGCGATCACGTGCCGCGTTTCCTCCGGGCCGCTGGTGGTATAGAGCGGAACCACGATCGCTCCGAGTCCGAGCACCGCCTGGTCGAACACCACCCAATGCGGTCCGTTCTCGGCCAGGATCGCGACGCGATTGCCCGCCCTGATTCCGAGGCGTGCCAGTCCGCCACGCAGACGCATCACGCGGTCATTGATGCTTCCCCACGAGTGGTCGCGCCAGGTCTTTAGGTGCTTATCCTTCAGGAATGCCCGCGCGTCGTATTTTTGCGCCTGTTGCTCGAAGGTTTGGGCGATAGTGGCCGCTGCGCTCGACATTCCGATACTCTCCCTGATACTTCCGGTAGCGATTGGAGTTGTAGCCAAATGCTGCGTGTACGCCAACTGCCGCGCGCCAGGATCGTTACGTGGACCGCGCCCGATGTCTTCCTGTAGGCGGTTTAGATTCAAAAGCGCCGGCAAGGAAAGAAAAAGGAGAATGGTTCAAGAACCCAAAACCTTTAGCTTTTTCGGAAACTGAAACCTCACGAGGTTTCAAGCGGCCCAACAGTCTTGACCTGACTTTTAGGACTGGACTTCCCTTTGGTTAAAGATGCGGCTGCGCCCTACAAAAACCTCAACTTGATTGACGGGCAGCACTACGGTCTCAGGCTGGCCCCTTGGGACTGCACTTTCGATTGGGCCAAGAGGCAAATCGGCCTTGCGACGATTATCAATGAGACCTCGGTGAACGAGTAAGCACGCTATCCTCAATCGGCACGCGCCAGAACCGCCCACTACCAAAGTTCCGCTTGAAATTGAAAGCCACTTAATTTACATCTACTAATAATAGTTGGTCTCGTTACGAGTCCTCAGCCTGTCGTTTCAATCAATGAAATCAGTATCAGCCGGTTTCGCTAACCAATCTTCGCCGGCGCTGCATCGTTTCGCTATCGGCTGCGCGATTGCAACTTTTATCCTGATCTTCGTCGGCGGACTGGTCACTTCTACCGGCTCCGCGCTCGCCGTCCCCGATTGGCCGCTCGCCTATGGACGCCTGGTGCCAAAACTGGTTGGCGGCGTCCGCTTCGAATACGGCCACCGCGTAGCCGCGGGGGTGGTAGTGGTCCTGACGATTGTTCTGGCGCTATGGACCGCGATGGTTGAGCGGCGTTCATGGGTGCGCAAGACGGCCTTCGCGGCTGCCGCCGTAATCGTCGTGCAGGCTATCCTTGGCGGCATCACCGTGCTCTATCTACTGCCGTTGCCCATTGCAGTCGCCCATGCGGGAACGGCTCAGGCGCTGCTTTGCCTGATGGTCGCGATGGCGCTCTTCACGAATCCAAAATTCGGCAGCGGCCCACATCTCGAAGCCGGCGACGGGCGTCCGCGGCTGGCCGTCCTCGCGACGATTACCACCATCGTCATCTATGCGCAGATACTGATCGGCGCGGTGATGCGGCACCTTGGTGCCGGCCTTGCCATTCCAGATTTCCCGACCTCATTCGGCCACCTGATGCCGCCGTTTCTCTCGATTGCAATCGATGTCAACTTCGCCCATCGATGCGGCGCAGTGGCCGTTACGCTTCTGGTCCTGTGGACGGTCACGCGGGTCTTTCACCACTATCGCAACCGGCCCGAACTCACCCGTCCTGCCCTGCTGCTGATCGCGCTTCTAGCGATGCAACTCGCGCTCGGCGCACTGACAGTCTGGTCGGGCCGCGCAGTACTGCCTACCACTACGCATGTCGCTATCGGCGCGGCCGTTCTGGCGACCAGCCTCGCGCTCACGATTCGTATCCGCACGCTTGGCGGATTGGCATTGCCGGCCGAAGCCGCTACAGTGCGTTCGCCAGGCTCGCCAACCATCGAACGCAAGGTAACCGCGTGAATTCCGACGCCGCCGCGATCGACAGCAATTATTCTCCGATATACGGCCGCGCCGCCGCGTATTTCGAGTTGACCAAACCGCGTGTCCTCCTGATGGTGCTGATCACGACGCTCGCCGGATTTTACATGGGCGACGGCGCCGCGTTTGATTTCATCGTCGCACTGAAGGCGCTCGCGGGAACTGCACTCGCCGCCGGCGGCACGCTCGCGCTCAACGAATACATCGAGCGCGACCTCGATGCCAAAATGAACCGCACTCGCCATCGTCCGCTGCCCTCGGGACGCTTGCGCCCGATCGAGGCGCTGGTCTTCGCACTCATCATCACCGTCATCGGGGTTGCCTATCTCTGGTTCGCGGTCAATCCGCTGACCGCCGTCATCACCGGATCGATCACCGTGCTCTATCTCGGCGCCTACACACCGATGAAGCGCTACTCCTGGATGTGCCACGTGATCGGCGCGGTGCCCGGCGCGTTGCCGCCGGTGATCGGGTGGGCCGCGGCGCGCAACAGCCTCGCGGCTGAGCCCTGCATCCTGTTCGGGATAATGTTTCTGTGGCAATTGCCGCACTCGCTTTCGATCGCGCGGCTCTATCAGCAGGATTACGCGCGCGCTGGCATGTACCTGATGCCGAATGATCGCGCTTACGGTAATCCCGCCAACATCGTGATGATCGCGGCGACCATCGTGCTCGTCGCTTTCGGCACGCTGCCGACCGCGATGGGCTTTGCCGGCACGACCTACCTTGTGATCGCGATCGTGCTGGGTGCAGTGATGCTCGCCTATACGTTATCGCTGGCGCGCACGCCCACCACCGACGATGACGCTCGGCGCGTGATGCGCATCTCGTTGATTTATCTGCCGCTGGTCTTGCTAGTGATGGTGCTGGACAAGGTCTAACCCCAACCTCCGCTGCTCTTGTTTCGAGCATTGTCCCTCTCACGCCGCGCCGCCTTCAGGTGCCCAAGGATTGTGAATTGGCACTGAGAGCTATTGGGACTTCAATTATATTTGAAGAATCGAAACCTGCAAGAACGACAACCGTGCAAAGTACCGAGCCACTCAATTTCGAGTACCTCGAAGCGCTCGAAGAATGGAGCAGCGAAAACGACGACGCCTAGCTATCGTGATTCGTAACGTCCGCCACATGGTCGCGGTACCATTTCACTCAGCCACTAAGGTGCAGCTAAATGAAGTAGCGTTTGCGGCCGAAGCGCTATGCGAACAGCATCTCGGACATCGAGCCGCCGGGAGGAATCATCGGCATCACGGCCTCCTCCTTCGGGATCACGACGTCGATCAGCACCGGACCGGGCGTGGCGAAGGCTTCCTTCATGATGCGCGCCAGGTCTTTCGCCTTCTCGATACGGAAACCCTTGGCGCCGTATGCGTCGGCGAGCTTCACGAAATTCGGCACCGACATCGCGGAGTACGAGTAGCGCTCCTGGTAAAAGCGCTCCTGCCATTGGCGCACCATGCCGAGGAAGTAATTGTTGAGGATCACAACCTTAATATCGACGTTGTACTGGACCGCGGTACCGAGCTCCTGGATGTTCATCTGGATCGAGCCGTCGCCCGAGACCACGACCACTGTGCGGTCGGGCGCCGCGAACTTAGCGCCGATTCCTGCGGGCAAGCCATAGCCCATCGTACCGAGTCCGCCCGAGGTCAGTAGCGACCGGGGACGCTCGAACGGAAAGAGTTGCGCAATCCACATCTGATGCTGGCCGACGTCGGTCGCGACAATGCAATCGCCCTTGGTCAGCTTGTGCATCTCCTCGATCACGTGCCGCGGCGAAACCGATTCGCGCCCGGCGTCATTGCCGTTCTCATAGAGGGGACGTTCGCGCTTCCACTCGAGAATCTGCTTGTGCCATTTCGCCCACCCCGCTTTGCGCTTGCCGATACTTTCGCGCGCGCGCACCACCTCAAGCATTTCGGTCAGGACGGACTTGATATCGCCCACGATGGGAATGTCGACCTTGACGTTCTTCGAGATCGATGACGGGTCGATATCGATATGGATGATAGTCTTCGCTTTGGGCGCGAAATCCGAGATGCGCCCGGTTACACGGTCGTCGAAGCGCGCGCCAACCGCGATCAGGCAATCGGTGTTGCAGACCGCGGTATTGGTGCCGTACGAGCCGTGCATCCCGAGCATGCCGAGACACAACGGATCGGAAGCAGGGAAAGAGCCCAGCCCCATCAGGGTCTCTGTAATCGGAATGCCGAGGCCGCGCACGAGTTGCGTCAACTCGACTGCCGCACCCGACCATTGAACTCCGCCACCGACGTAAAATAGCGGCTGGTCGCTTTGTTCGATCGCTTCGATTGCGCGCTCGATTTGCCGCGGGTTGCCTTTGATCGTCGGCTTGAAGCCGCGGATATCGACCTTTTCGGGATAATGGAAGGTGTGCTCGGCCTGCTGAATGTCCTTGGGGATATCGATGATCACCGGACCGGGTCTGCCGGTACTGGCGATGTAGAAGGCCTCTTTGACAATGCGAGCGAGGTCCTTGACGTCCTTGACGAGATAGTTGTGCTTGCTACACGGACGTGTGATGCCGACGAAATCGACTTCCTGGAAGGCATCGTTGCCGATCAGCGCGGTGCCAACCTGCCCCGAGATTACGACCATCGGCGTCGAATCCATGTAGGCGTCGGCGATACCGGTGACGGCGTTGGTGGCGCCCGGTCCCGAGGTCACGATCACGACTCCGGGCCGCCCGCTAACGCGAGCATAGCCCTCGGCCATATGCGTCGCGCCCTGCTCATGGCGAACCAGGACGTGCTTAATCTTGGAGTCGAGCAACGCGTCGTAGGTCGGCAGAATTGCGCCGCCCGGGTAGCCGAATATTACTTCGACACCTTCGGCGATGAGACTCTCGATTACGATTTGGGCTCCGGTCAGTTTCTTCATGACTGTCTTGATGCGGCCACGCGCGCGTCCTCGTTCCGTAAAAGTTATCCTACGGAGAGGGGCAGGCACAACGCGCCGCGCCGGAAAAGCCCGTCCGACGCGGCGATTTTTCATCGTGAGGCAATCAAACCGCAACGCGCGTCGCGGGTTCATGAACACTACGCGCTTCGCTAACGGCACCGCACTGGTCCGATTTTATTCGCGCGGTTGTAGTAGGGACGTGCGGCAGTCGCCGACTGGTTTACTTGGCGGCATTACGGTAGCGGCCACTTGATCATCTGACCGGGTTCGACGATGGTTCCGGCCTTCTCCAATGCTGCTTCAAGGGCCTCCAGAGGCTCGCCCATAGCCCGCGCTGAACCTCGTCTGGGGAAGCTCTGCACAAGTCGGGCGCGCCGATTAAGAATCATATTGATGCGCACCTCGCAAACTCGTTTGATCGGTTCGCAGGGGTGCCTGGCGACACTCAAAGTTGGTAGTTTGCACGCCTCCAAAACGGGAAAGTGTAGGAAAGTGTTAGGGAAAATGTAGTTTGTTTTGTAAAAAAGACTTTCCACCTCTTCGGCTCCCCTTATCGTGGCCCGTCGTTCCGCAGCGCATACATCTCGAAACACCATACGCCCTGCGAGGGCGTCGGCGCGCAGCGAAACGAAGGAATCTTGTGCAGAGCTTCCCTAGTTGCGATCAATCGCAACTAGAAGCGGATGACGAACCTGATATCGCCGAGGCGCACCTCGCTGCCGCTCGCGATACTCACCACGCCGTGGACAGGATGATCGTTGACATAGGTGCCATTGGTCGAGTTCAGGTCCATCAATTCGTAGGTCCCATTCCGGCGCATGAGCCGGGCATGCGCGCGAGAAATGCTCGCATGCGGTATCACGACGTCGTTATCCTCGCCCCGGCCGAGCGAAATCTCGTCCTTGAGGAGGGAGTACTCGGCGGGCACCGGGTCGATCGGATTGACGGTCGTCAGACGAGCTTCGGTAATGGCGCCGGACCGCTCGGGAGGCGGAGGACGGACGTTGCCGGATATGGGAGCCGGCCGCACTGGCGCAGGCGATCCCGGACGCGCTGCCTGCCGCGCGACGAAATCCCGTGCGCCCGACACGATACTCCCGGCGCTGACCGGCGCCGCCTGGCTCTGAGCCTGCACGATCGACTTGAGCTCCTCGGTCGACACCCCGAAGCGCATCCGGGAAAGGCCGAACAGCCCGAGTATCGCAATCAACGGCACTGCCGCATTCCACCACGAGAAGGCGACTTGCGCCAGCCCGGTGCCCTCATACCCCTCATCCTCGCCACCGCTGTCGGAGATGTTTATCGCCGCACCACTGACGCCGCGCACCTGGTAAGAAGTGTCAGCCGTTCCGCCCTCGCCGTTGTAGTTGACCTTGAGTTCGACGCTCCGATCGGTGCCGTCTTCAATCGGCCGCGGTGTGCGGTAGGTCAGCGAATACTCGGTCGCGATCGAATGGCCGATTTCGCCCACCAGTTGAGGAAACCGATCCTCTTCCGTCACGATGTTGTAGAGTTTGCCGTGCGTCGATTGCACGATCTCCGCGTACTCAGGCGCGATGAACGGCGGCGGCGCCACTGCATAAAGCGTGACTCCGTTCTTCTGCATCTGCGCCGCAACTTTGTCCCCGGTGAGGTCGGTGACCTGAACGCCCTGCTGGTGATGATCCCAAAAGGCCTGATCATGCTGAGTCATGGCGGACCCGTCCCCATCGTGATGGGGCGGCGCATCTGTAACGATGATTACGATGGCCTGAGCCTCAGGGCGGAATGGGAACGACGCAGCGTAGGCGAGCGCGTCAAGTTGATCCTCGGGGATATCGCCACCGCCACCGGCGCGGAGGCCACCCACCCATCCGATGAACTTCTGCACATCGGAAGTCATAGTGTTGCGATACTCGCAATTGCAGTCGGGATATTTGGAGACGACGTAGTCCTCGAAGGTTACGAGGCCCAGCCGATAGTCGCGATTGTGGCTGTTGAGGTCCTGCGCGAACTGGATGATGTTTTGCTTGATCGCGTCAATATACGGTTGCATCGACTCGGTCACGTCCATCACGAAAACGATATCGACCGGACGCCCCTGGCCGACGCCGCGAAAATCAAGAATCTTCGCGAGCTTGCCGTCCTCATAAACCTGCACGTCTTCGGGACGCAGATTGCCGACCGGCTGCCCGCCCGATTCGGTTAAGCCGAAGTCGAGCTCCACGGCGCCGTTGGAATCGAAGTGTTCCAGGCCTGGATTTCCGATAGTGATCTGCGGTGCGGCACAGGCCGGCCCTGCCGCGAAGACGCTTATGAGCAGTACCCATCCCGAAAGTGCACCCAGGGCCGCGCCACGATACCACCATCCCGATCTCATTCGCATAATCGATTTTCCAAACCGTCCCCGCATCCGGTCAAGGGCTCGCCTCATCGCGAAAAAGGCCCTTGAATAAAGGACGCAATTCCGCTGTGCATAATTCAGCGATGCATTAGCATCCATAAACGGGCACCCACCTTGTTTTCGCCCACCAGTTACGTTACTCCAACCCATTGACCCAATTCTTTCCGTGGCGGGATTTGAGTGAAAGACTTATCTTCTCGATGGGCGGTGGCAATACTGTTCGCTCCGGTTATCCTGATACTGGGGCTGGTGTTGATCGGGGATTCGAACCAGGCGTCATCGGCGACGGTGCCCGCCAACAAGGCGGAGGTGGCGGTCGCTTTCAGCAGCACTTTTGCCGGACAGAATGACGTCAGCCCCACCAGCTTCCAGCGCGTCTTGCTCAACGTAGTTTCGGTCCGCCTCAACGCCAGCACCACCGCAGGCAACATCAGTGACTTCGCTGCCGGCTGGGTAACGATCGGAGTACCGGCCGGAGTCGGTATCAACGCCGGCATTAGCACGGTCCAGACCGGCAACAACTTCGGCGGTAGCTCGGGCAATGGCAACAACGTTACGATTGGCACGGGCCGCGCGGAAATTCAGATCGATCTGGGTGCGATTCAGAACATCGCCGAGGTGTTCAATGCGCAGGCGGTCCCAGCCAGAACCTATCATCACGTCGAATTGGTGCTCGATCCAGTCACTCCCGGCAATGTGGTGCCGTTGTGCCCGCAAACCTTCCCAGCGGGTGAAGGTTGCATCAGTTATAAGGCGCAGTTTGCTACGCCTACACCAACGCCGGCAGGGACCCTAAGCATCCAAACCGAGGCCACTATCGACCTTTCCAAAGGCAATAATGTGGTCACACCTCTTCTGATCCAGATCGACCCCGGCGTCGGCACGCCGCCGACGAGCTTCAGCCAGGGCGTCTCGATCAACCCGTCGATCTGCGTGCCTGGTAATTCTGCAAGCTGCACGCCGACTGCTTCAAATGTACCGCAGCTCGGAGTGATTACTGGTACCGTGACGGACAATGTCGCCTTCTCGAGTTCGCGTTCCGTATCGATCACGGCCCTGAATGCGGGAACCAACAATATCGTTCTAACGCAAGCGCTGTCGAATTCCTGCAAAGGCAAAAAGACTTGCGACTTTGTCATGAGTTTGCCGGCGGCTTTTGCTATTGCGGGTGGAACTAACTACGACTTCGTCGCCTCCGGCAAGAGCACTAGCTACGCGGCCGTCGCCAACGTCAATCTCTCCAGTGGAGTTATCAACTCTACCCCACTGTCGTTCGCAGTCACGTCCAAGACTACGGTTTCGTTCACCGGCAAGGTGCTCGATGCCTGCAATGGCATAGGAGTGCCGGCCGCCACGCTCAATCTTCTCGTGCCCGACACGACCATCACAAAAGACTGCAGCGCCAATCCACCCACCGGATGCGTGGTAGCGGCGAGCGCTTCGACCGACGAGACCGGGCTCTACCCGCTGCCGGGAAGCGGCGTCAATCCCACGCCGTTCAGCATGGTGCCCCTGCCTGCCGTCGGCACCTCTTACGAACTCGTAACTACGGCCGCGGGCTATGACCGCACCTTTGTGAACGTCACCAAGAATGCCTCTTCACTCGAATGCACTCCGACCTCGACATCCGGTAAGTGTTACGTCGGTCTTCCTCACGGCATTATGACGGGCAACGTGACGCTCGGCGGGGGCGACACCGGACCGCTTAGCGTGCTGGTGGCAGCCGAAGATAGCGGCACCAACAACATCGAAAACCTCATACTGGTAACGGTCCCGTCGGGCGGCAATACGGCGCCATTCACGATGAACGTTCCTGACGACGCAAATCAGAACGCTAGCGGCGAGACGATCGCCGACCTCGACCTGTTCGCCAGCACGCAGGATCTCTTTAATGGCGCGCCACAGCAAGCCACCGGACATACATTTGCGGTCGCAGGGGACATCGCGGCCCCCGCGGCGTCGACCTCAGGATGCATCACGGCAAGCCAAAATCCCAACCTCAGCGGAATGACCTGCGTCGGCCATGGCAGCGTGGCGGGTCTCATTGCGATTCCGGCGGGCGTGCAGCCGCCAAGTACGGCTACGGTAGTCTTGGCAAAAGACGACGTGCAGATTGAAACAGTAGGCGTAGCGGCGCCGGATTCATTGCTCGCCGGACGTTATGCGCTGTGCGCTCCGGCGGATCCGGCCGCTTATACGCTCATTCGCTACGAGGTGGTTCCCACTCCCGCTCCGGGTGCCACACCCTCGCCGACGCCGACGGGAACACCCGCTCCGTTCCCTACTCCCGCACCCGTCTCTTCGGCCTCGGTGACCCTGACTCCGCCGGTTGAGATTGAATCGCAGTCGCCGTGCCCCGGCATCTGCCTGATCAACCCGCCCAATGCGAATAGCGGCTGCTTGACCTGCTTTGGAACAAACGGGCCCTCAGGCCTCTAGGGACGGATGGAATCTGAAGCCATGTTTTTGCAAGCGACACCCATCCGGCGCGGTATTCTCGCCGCGTTTCTATGTGGACTCCTGATGACCTCGTGCGGCGGCTTCGGCAGCACCAACACGACCCAACCTGGTAATACGCCGAGCATCTCGGCGCAGACCAGCTTCCGTATCGTTGGACGCACTGGCATCCCGTTTAGCGCGAAGATCTCGGATTCGCGCTCGTCTTGGAATATCACGGGCGTGGTGCCACTCAGCATCGTGATTATCAATAACTCACCACCGATCCGCGTCGAAGTTAACAAGCTGGTGAACGACAATTCGCTAATCAGCCTTGAGGTCATCAACGGCTTTGGCGTGCAGCAACTCGCTTCGAGCACCGATGGGTTTGGCGTCGCCGTCGGCAATTTCGGCAAAGTGGCGGCGTTCGCACCGCCGGCGAATCCCGACGTGCGCTTCTTCGTCAAGGGTCCGAGCGAGGAGCTTTTCGACGCCTTGATCGAGGACACTGCGCAGGGCGAGGTCGTGGAATCGCACGCCCCGGCGCTGTTGCTGTTCGATTCGCCAACCGGCGGCAATGGCGGACGCGTCGACGGAACTTTCACCGCGGTTAATTTCCTTGGCGGCTTCAACATCGACCTGATCTATAATGGCGTGGTTGTGGACACTGATATTACCGGGACCACGGCGATCCTCAAAGCTAATTGATGACGATGCCGGTATGCGCGGGCGAGACTCGGTTATGCCCGCTATGGACTTTTGCGCGTGGGCGAACGATAAAGATTCGAGAAAGCGGAAACCTGCGGGTTCCGATTTGACAGTTCGGACGGAAAACCATAATTAGCCTCTGCAAAAATTTGGACACGGGAAAGCTGGGAATGACTGACGCATTCACTGGACTGGCCGCGCCTCGGATGCCGCGCACATGAAATCCGTGCTACGCAAAATCCTCCTGGTAGTGATTGTTATTGCACTGCTGATAGCGATCGTGCCGGCCTATCACTATTACGGATATTTCACGAGCCACGTCTCGACAGATGACGCGTACGTAGACGGCAGTATTGCCTTGATTTCATCGCGAATCCCCGGAACCGTCAGGCGTCTGTATGTGATGGAAAACTGGCGCGTTAATGCCGGCGACCCGCTGATGGAGCTTGACCCGCGCGATTACATGGTGCGGTATAACCAGGCCCATGCGCAGCTCGAACGCGCACGCCAATCTGTCGATCAGAACCTCGCACAGCTCGAAGCCGCCGAGGCCGGCGAAAGGCTCGCCGGCTCGCAGCTGAATCAGGCGAAGATCGATTTTGAGCGCGCCGAAACCTTACGCAAAGAGGGCGTGGTCTCACGTGAATTCTACGACCAGGCCAATACCGCAATGCAGGTGGCGACCGCCGATGTCGCGCTCGCCGATCACCAGGTCCAACAGGCCCGCGCGGCGCTCGGCGGCAAAGACTCGGTGGCGACCGACCATACTATCAATTACGACCGCCCGATCGTCGAGCAGGCGCAGGCCGCACTCGAAGGTGCCAAACTCGACTTGAGCTACACGGTGCTCCACGCACCGCTGAACGGCATCATCACGCGCAAGAGCGTCCACGTCGGTAACCGGATTCAACCGGGCGAGCCGCTAATGGCGTTAGTGCCCACCGATCGCCTCTATATCACGGCCAATTACAAGGAAACCCAACTCACCGACGTGCGCGTCGGCCAACCCGCTGATGTCGAGGCCGATATCTATCCCGGCTATATTTACAAAGCCCACGTTGATTCGATCAGCGTCGGTACCGGCGCCGCCTTCGCCCTGCTCCCGCCCGAGAACGCGACCGGCAACTGGGTCAAGGTTGTCCAGCGCGTGCCGGTCAAAGTCGTGCTGAATCAACCGCCACCGCCGGACAAGCCGCTGCGTATGGGCCTCTCGGTCGAGGTGACGATCGATATCAGCAACACCACGGGACAACTGCTCACATCGACCCTCCAAAGCCAGTATCAACAGCATAGCGGCAAGGTGAATATGGAGGGTGCGCCCGAAAACTCGCAAGGCCAGATGCAGCCGTCGGCGCCGGATGAGGTCAACTCCCCGGTGACGCCGGGACAGCCGGCGATCCAACATTAGGAACTAATCGATGCGCGATTCGGTGTGAGCGCGGAATTGGCCGCGAACAGCCCGCTGCGACCCGTACGTCTCGACCCTTCGACCTCAACGGCATCGCGCGACCGCCGGGTTTTAGCGAGGACGGAAACCCATGATGGCTGACGTCGCCGCCATCCGGCTGCGCCTAGCCGCCTATCTCGGCGCGGAGATCGAGTCTCTACAGGTTCTCGGCAGCGGCTGGGAAACCACCATCTACGAGTTCTCGATCGGTGTACGCTCACCACGAGCACCCGAGCTTCCCGTACACGCGCCGCTTGTCCTGCGCCTCTACGACGGTGTTGGTGGCGACTATAAAGCCGCACGCGAAGCCCGCACGATCTTCGCTCTGGCGGGCGCCGGGTATCCGGTTCCACGCCCGTACTTATGCGAACACGCCCACGAGACGCTCGGCGCACCGTTCATCGTGATGGATCGTGTCGCAGGCGGCCCGCTGTTCTCCGCCAAGAGCTTTCCAATCGCCTTCAAAACCTTCTCACTGGGCTTCATCGCTTTTGTGCGAGCGCAGGTGCGGCTGCATCGAATGGACCTCAGCAGTCCCGAGTTCGACGCTCTTCCGCGCGCGCATTCGTCCGCGTCGATTCCGACGATGGCGCCCCTGCTCGATCGCCTGCTTGCCATCATCGCCGAGCGGGTCGCGAGCGGGCCGCTGCCCGGATTGCGCGCCGCGCTCAATAGCCTGCGCGATCGTGCCGAGCGTTACCGCACTGCGCCGGACGCGCTGGTGCACATGGATTACCATCCGCAAAACGTGGTCGTGCGCAGGCTGCGCGTCACCGGAGTCATCGACTGGGTTAGCGCCGACCGCGGCGACCGGCATCTCGACGCCGCTACGACCTCGGCCATTCTCGCGACCAGTGCGATGGAGCAGCCGCGCTGGATGCGTGACAACGCCGCCGGCAACAGCCTGCGCATGCTTTTCGCGGCGCTCTACTTCCCGGCCTATCACGCACTCGCGCCGATGGAACTCGATCGTTTTCGCTACTGCCAGGCCGTCGCCGCAACCTTCCGGCTCTCGACCTTCGGCATGATGCGCACGCGCGGACCCGAGTCGGTCGGTCTTCGTCCCGAGGCGATCGCCAACATTACGCCCGACGTCGTGCGCCTGCTCTCACGCTATGCGTCGCGCAAATCCCGCACCCCCACCACCCTCCCCCCTCAACCCTGAACCTTCCCTGATCTTTTCAATTACGACAGGTTCATCAATCTGCTAAGAAAAGAACCAAAATCGAAAGCCACGGGCTAAGTGCACTACCCTCACGCTGCATAACGCCCAGCGGACTAAGGTACTCCTCGGCTAGGCGACGGCGTCGCCACTGAATGAGAGCCTGCCATCAAGATAAGACGAGTTGGGAACGCCATACAGGCTAGAGAAAATATCACGCTCGAAATCGTCAGCAGGACAGTGATGCACGCTACTTTAGCTGCTTCTTTTCCGAGACTGAGGTTTTCACTGGGCCTGGTCCGTTCACTTTGGAAAATGAAGTCGGCGTCCGGGACGAGGGCGAGACCTAATGCCCAACCGATATTTCCGAATGTCGGTTCTACTATAAATGACAGGGCGAATAAGCCGGATACCTTTCTTCCCGTATATGCAGATAGCAACTCGAACGTGATACCTATGGCAATCGGTTGGATGCTAGCCGCGATCGCCAGTGCTATAGCAATACTTTGCCAAGCGTGACGGCACCACCCGCGATCAACGGCAAGCCCTCCTAAATATCCGCTCGGAATGGCGCTCGTCAGTAACCACGAGAAAAACATCAAGCTGACTAGTACCTCAGCCCATATAGACTCGAAATGAGTAAGCCCGGGAGTAGGAGAGAGGGTTTTGAACGTGCGGCTTATAAAAACGATGGTCACCACACTGAAAGAATACAAACCGAACAATATGGCAGCATAAAGGCCATACCTTCTCGCTCGGCGAGGCATCCTATTGACACCATGTATCCAAGAGTAAGTGATCGCGCCCGGGGCAATCAACGAACCAATAAGTTGCTCGATCCCTGTCATTCCACGAGGTACGACGGTCCGAACGAGATAATCGTGTAACAGACCATCTGAGATGCTTAGAAGGACGAATACTACTAACGGCCGCACTAGTAGACCTCTGCGTCCCTTAGACAGCGTGCCTTCCTGGGGCGGAGTTTCTACTGATGACAGAAGTCGCTCTATAACGAACAGGCCAACCGATACAATACATACTGTCTCGGTGAGGTGTATTTGTTCGAGCTCTGGTAGGGCGATGAATGACTTAATCGCTTGATAGAGCAGGGTCACAAAGAGCGAAGAAAGTCCCGCGTACAGCGACAGCCAAAGGGACGAGCGAGGTCTCATCCAGACGGTCGCGCGTGTCACCGGTCACCTAATATTAGAGCCTAAAGATCATCCTAGGGCGGTCTTGCTCGTTGCACTCCTATGCGCGAAGGAGCGAGCGCAGAACGTACGGCAACACCCCGCCGTGCCGTATATACTCGACATCCTCCGGCGTATCGATCCGCGCGAGCACCTCAAACTCTTTCACCTTGCCGTTCTCCTCGGCCCGCACCGTGAGCATCTGACGCGGCTTGAGCCCGGCCTCGAGCCCGAGGATCGAGTAGCTCTCGCGCCCCGTCAGCCCCAGGCTCTCGCGGTTCTGTCCTTTGACGAACTCCAGCGCGAGCACTCCCATGCCCACCAGGTTGCTCCTATGAATCCGCTCGAAGGTCTCCGCAATCACCGCGCGCACTCCAAGCAACAGCGTTCCTTTGGCGGCCCAGTCGCGCGACGAGCCTGAACCGTATTCCTTACCCGCGATCACGATCAGCGGCACGCCCTCTTTGCGATATTGCTCGGAAGCCTCGTAGATCGAGGTGCGTGCGCCGTCCGGCAGATGCGCCGTGACCCCGCCTTCGACGCCGGGCACCAGCAGGTTCTTGAGCCGGATATTCGCGAACGTCCCGCGCACCATCACCTCGTGATTTCCGCGCCGCGCGCCATACGAATTGAAGTCCAGCGGCGACACTCCGTTGGCAATCAGGTAATGCCCGGCCGGCCCATCGGCGGCGATCGATCCCGCCGGCGAAATATGATCGGTCGTCACGCTATCGCCGAGCATCGCGAGCACCCGCGCACCCTTGATATCGCTCACCGGCGCAGGCGTTGGGCCGACCCCGTCGAAGAACGGCGGCGCCTTGACGTACGACGATTTCTCCTCCCAGCGAAACAACTCGCCCTCGGGAATCTTGAGCCCGCGCCAGCGCTCGTCGCCCTCGAAGACGCTGCCATATTCGGCCTTGAACATCCCCGCATCGACCGCACCGGCCATCGCCGCGGTAATCTCTTCCGCGCTCGGCCACAGATCGCGCAGAAAAACCGCGGTCCCCTTCGCATCGCGCGCGAGCGGTTCGACGTTCGGATCGATGTCCATCGTGCCGGCGATCGCGTAGGCCACCACCAGCGGCGGCGACGCCAGGTAGTTGAAGCGCACCACCGGATTGATGCGCCCCTCGAAATTGCGATTGCCGCTCAGAATCGCACCGGCCACCAGGTTACCTGACTTGACCGCGCCCGCGATCGGCTCGGCCACCGGACCGCTATTGCCGATGCAGGTCGTGCACCCATAGCCCACCAGGTTGAAATGGAGTTGATCGAGATACGTCGTCAGCCCGGCGCGTTTAAGATAGGCCGTCACGACTTTGGATCCTGGCGCGAGACTGGTCTTGACCCACGGCTTGACCGTCAGGCCGCGCTCGACCGCCTTCTTGGCGAGCAATCCGGCTGCTATCAGCACCGACGGATTCGAGGTATTGGTGCAACTCGTAATCGCCGCGATCACAATCGATCCATGTCCGAGCGGAAACTTGGCGCCGTCCATCTCGACCGCAACCGTATGCGCGAATGGGCCAAGGTCGGTCGCCGGAATCCGCTCATGTGGCGCCACTTCTGGATTGCCACCTTCCGTGATCCATCGCTCCACTATTTTCCCGTGAACGCCGTCGTGGTTGACCACTTCCTTGGCAAGCTCGCGCCGGAACTCCCGCTTGGAATCCGCCAGCGTGACCCGATCCTGCGGACGCCGCGGACCGGCCAGACTGGGCTCGACATCCTGCAGGTCGAGCTCGAGCGTATCGGTAAAGATCGGATCGGGCGCACCCGCCATGCGGAACAACCCCTGCGCCCTGCAGTAGGCCTCGACCAGTTCGACCTGTTCCTCCGCGCGTCCGGTCAGCCGCAAATATGAGAGCGTTTGATCGTCGACCGGAAAGAAGCCAATCGTTGCGCCGTACTCCGGCGACATATTCCCGATAGTGGCGCGATCGGCCACGCTCAGGCTCGCGATACCGTCACCGAAAAATTCAACGAACTTGTTGACCACGCCCTTCCTGCGCAACATCTGCGTGACCGTCAGCACCAGGTCGGTCGCGGTCGCGCCCGGATGCAACTTGCCTTTGAGACGAAAGCCGATCACTTGCGGAATCAACATCGGGCTCGAGCGCCCGAGCATCGCGACCTCCGCCTCGATCCCGCCGACACCCCATCCGACCACGCCCAGCCCGTTGATCATCGTGGTATGCGAATCGGTGCCGAACACGCTGTCGGGATACGCTTCGCCGTCTTTCGAGGTGAATACGACCGGCGCCAGGTATTCGAGATTCACCTGATGCACAATGCCGGTATCGGGCGGCACTACGCGGAAATTATCGAACGCGCGCTGGCCCCAGCGCAGGAACAGGTAGCGTTCCTGATTGCGCTCGAATTCAAGCTCGGCGTTGTGCGCGAACGACGACGCCTGCCCGTAGGAATCAACCTGCACCGAATGGTCGATGACCAGGTCGGCGGGCTGCAGCGGATTGATCCTAGCCGGGTCGCCACCGAGCTTGCGGATCGCATCGCGCATTACGGCCAGATCGGCCACCACCGGCACGCCGGTAAAATCCTGCAATAGCACGCGCGCCGGCATGAACGAGAATTCCTGCTCGCCGTCTTTCGCACCGTTCCAGCGTGCGAGCGCTTCGACGTGCGCTGTGGTAACGTTCTCACCGTCCTCGCGGCGCAGCACATTTTCGAGCAGCACTTTGATCGAAAAGGGCAGCCGGCCGAGCTTGAAGCCGCGCTTCGCAAGCGCCTCGAGCGCGTAAATCGTGTAGCTCTTGCCGCCTACGTCGAGCGCAGTCCGCGCTCCAAAACTGTTCTTGGTCATATCTTTAATTCGCTCTTCGGACGAAATATCTGTGTCTGTGAAATGGTGCAGATGGCCGCACACGCTTACTATGCGGCCGGCTCAGCGCATTCGCGTCCCCGCGTCTCCAACATACCGCGCGCTCAGGCGGCGGCAAACCTTACGCCCTCGCGAGACGGTTCGCCAGCGCGCCTCCAATTAATCCACCGGCCAGCGCCACGATGACATAGAGCCATGACTTGCCCACTATCTCACCTGCCGTCCTGCCGGCTACTTGCCGTCTTGCCGGCGAAGTGACTCGCGTAGGTGCTGCCATTGGAATTGGAATTGGCGACATCCGCCGTCATCTTAATATCTATTTTTAATGCCTGCTTTGTACCCTGCATGCGCTTTGTATTCGCTATGCGCTTTGTAACCGCGTCGCTTGTTTTGGCGATGAACTCAGCAATTGAAGTATACCTTTTGTATGATCAGGATGACGACGGCGCCCGCATCGCATAGACGCGCGTCAACTTCACCTCGATCTCGACTACCTGACGCGGTTTGCCGCTGCGCCCCGGACGCGCCGGCCGCAGGCTGCCCTCGACCTCGCGCGCACGACCGTACACAATCGCCGCAGCGCCATCGGCGCGCCAGGTGCTGAACGCCACCCGCGGATTGCGCTTGAGATCGGCACGCCTGACAGTGTTGTCGTAAATCACCAGCCGCAGAGTCGTGCCGCTCAGAGCCGCATGCACCGGCGCGATATGGGGCCTGCCACCCTCCCCCACTGTCGCCATCGCAACCAGCCGCACGCTCTGCCAGAACTCGGCGAACTCGACCGCCGACATCTGCCGCTCGGGATACGCCACCGAATCCCCCACCGAAGGGGTCGCAGTCCGCACACTGCTATCGATCAGCTCCTGCAATGCCGTAACTTCATCTTTCACTTTAAGTTCTTCTTCCAATCGAAAGCCGCGCTTCTGCTTTCGCGATGCGGAAAATCAGTCAGTCATTTGCATAGTCAGTCATTTGCGAGAATGGCCGACGTTGAAACCCGACACTTCCAATCTTTCATTCAATTGGCCACTTGAGGACCAGCCGACAACACACGAACCGCCGCGCGGGCGATCTGGAGTTCCTCGTCAAGCGGCACGACCCATAGCGTGGTTCGCGATCCGTTGGCGCTGAAGCAGGCTTCCTGGCCGTTCGCCGCACCGTTGCGCGCCTCATCGAAATTGATTCCGAAAGGCTCGAGCCCACGGCAGACGCGCCCGCGAACGTTCGCCGAATGCTCTCCAATGCCGCCTCCGAAAATGATCGCATCGACGCGACCGAGCACCGTCATATAAGCGCCGATATACTTGCGGACGCGATAACAGAAGATCTCGATTGCGAGCGCCGCATCAGCGTTGCTAGCGGCAGCGGCCGCTTCGAGTTTGCGCATGTCATCGGAGAGGCCCGAGACGCCGAGCAGTCCCGAATCGTGATTGAGGATGCGCTCGACTTCAGCGGGCGCCAGCCGCTCGGCGGTCGCGAGATAGCTGAATATCGCTGGATCGAGATCGCCCGAACGCGTCGCCATCATCAGACCTTCGAGCGGCGTCAGTCCCATCGAAGTGTCGATCGAGCGTCCCTCGCGAATCGCCGCGGCCGAGCATCCAGAACCGAGTTGCAGCGTAATCAAGTTGAGCGCCGAAACGGGCCGGCCGGATATTTCAGCATAACGATCGAGCATCCATGAGTGTCCGATACCGTGGAAGCCAAAGCGATGAATCCCATGGCGCGCGGCGAGTTCCCGAGGAATTGCGTACGTGCGCGCTACCGGCGGGAGCGTCCGATGGAACGCGGTATCGGCGACGACAATCGTCGGCAGCGCGGGAAATTGTTCGCGCACCGCGCGCAGGGTCGCGAGCGCCAACGGGTTGTGCAGCGGCGCGAAACGCGACGCCTCGTCGAGGGCTTCGAGCACATCGTCGTCCACGACCACTGGTTCGCTTACGCGATCGCCGCCATGCACGATGCGATGCGCAATCGCGTCGAGTCGCAAATCGCCGCCGCCGCGCAGCCATTCAATCGCGTGCAACGCGGCTTCCTTAGGATTGGCGACGGCGGCAGGAGCGTCGAACTTGCGCCCGTCCGCACCGCTCATCTTGGCGTGCGCGTGCGGACCGATTTCCTCATAGGTGCCGCGCGCGATCCGATTAAGCAACTCGCCCGCTGCACCGATCTCGAGCAACTCGAATTTGAGCGACGAACTGCCGCAGTTGAATATCAGTATTCTCATCGCCATTGGTCCGCGCGGTGATCTCGCCTTCGATTCACATACATCGCCCACCGTCCCGGTAGAATGGACGACGCATTCCACACCCTAACCGAGCGCGACGGTTCACGCTAAGCGTGCACTCACGATTACGGGCGAGAGACCTCGAATCACAACGAAGGATCCACCCTTGTCCTTTTGCGCAGCCTCTGCTAAAGAGCCTCCGAAACATCAAACGGTAGCCATTGGCTACCCCAAACAACTTTGGAGGGGCACGGAGATGAAAGGTTTTGGTTTTTTGTCTGTCGCAGGATTGATCGCGTGTTTAAGCACCTCGGCATTCGCGGCCGCTCCGCGGGTTATAAAGTGCACGGGCACTTTCAGTTTTAGCGCGCAAACCTCAAACATCAGTTTTGACGGGCAAGCCTACGCGAGTAGTTTGACGGGGACCGGAAAGAATAAGTGCAACTATGTATCTTCCCTATATACGCAACAAGGAGTTGCGGAGACTGTTTTCGGCGACTCGCCCTGTACGTTTACCGGACCGAATGGCACTACTGAAACCGGCATCTTAGGCACGGAGGTCGCCGGGTATTCGATCGTCACGAATTCGGCCACGGGCGACCTGTCATTCGGCCAAGATGTGTCAGGGAGCACGTGCTTCAACGAAACGACGACGGATTATGCTAGTGACGGCAGCGCCTTGATAATTGGTGGAACCGGAGCGAATAAAGGCACGACCGGAACAGCAACCTCACATAGTGTCGGGAGTGGTCTCTTTGTGGCGTCTCCATCTTCGTACGGATTCGGATTCTTCGATTGGGGGACGGGTACAGCCACATCCACAATAACCGTGCCCTAACACTAGCGGTTCGACAGCACCGCCGGGAAAAGCATCCGGCGGTGCTCTTACCGGGTAACCGCCGCTAGATCGCTTTCACGTGCTCCCACCCTCAGTCCGGCCGCGAACTTCTAGCGCTGGCCGATCCAATCGGGTTTGGCGATGAGGCGCCAGCGCGCGCGAATCGCGTCGAATTCCGCGCGCGGCAAGTCACCGGCGGCCACGAACCCGGCATTCTCTGCCCAGCGCGCGGGCCGGGTCGTGCCGACGATCGCAGTATCGACGCCGGGCGCGCTCAGAGTGAAGCGCAGTGCGGTTGACACCGCTGCGTGCGAGGCCTTCGGAGCCTTTGAATCATGACGAACGAAATCGTAGTTGAGGAGCTTCAGCCGGCGCCAATAGGGCTTTTCGTAATCGCCGACGCGCCAGCGGCTAAAGCGCCATGCCGCGTTGGCGATTGGACGCTTGGCGATGACCCCCATGCCGCGGGCGGCAGCGGCGGGTAACACGAGATCGATCGCCTCTTGATCGGCGATATTCACCGAGATTTGCAAGGTGTCGAAGATTCCGGTCTCGACCGCGTAGAGTGCGTCGGCGCCGTCGCCGCTATATCCAATCGCACGCGTAAGCCCCTTTTCCTTGACCCGGACGAGCGCGGCGATCAGGTCGTCGTTGCGCAGAGTGGCGGCTGCACACGAATGGAATTGCAGCAGGTCGGCGTGATCGGTCCGCAACCGTTTGAGGCTGCGTGCGAGACTCAGCTCGACAATTGCGGGCGTCCAGTCGTCGACGGGCAATCCTGAGGCGTGGCCGCATTTCGTAAAGAGAAAATAATCCGCGCGGCGATGGCCGACCGCGGCGCCAATCAATTCTTCGCTGGTATCGTAGCAAGCCGCCGTATCGATGACATTGAGGCCGGCGTCGAGCGCGCCATTGAGCAGCTTTTCGACGGTGCTCGAGGTCACATTCTGATAGCCGATTTCCGAAGCGCCAAAGCCCAGCACGCTGACCGTGAATCCGGTTTTGCCAAGTTGTCGCGTCTCCATATCAAGCTCAACCTATCTCAAGGTCCGCGGGCAGGCGGAATGATCCATCGGCTTCGCACGGCAATTCGATCGCATCGATTACCGCATCGAGATTTAGCGGTCCGTAAATATGCGGAAAGAGCGCTTGCGGACGGGCGTCGCCGACCGTCGCAGCCGCTTCGAATTCGAGCCGTGAAACGAGCTTGCGCTCGTCGATCCAAAGCACGATGAGGTCGGGCTGTTTGCGATAGAAGATGTTCGCAGTCTCGATCACCTGGGCAATCGTCGAGCAGTGAATGAAGCCTTCGGCTTCAAGCGAGGGCGAGCGATAGTCGTCGCGTTGCCGCGCTAAATCCCATTGTGCACGACTGAGTATATGCAAAATCATCGGTAGTTCATCGTCGGTGCATCGGCAGGTTGATCGGTAAGCTCATCGCAATCATTTGGCCCATTTTGCGCTGCCGAGCGGTGCTTTGGAATTGCGGTCCGCGTTTTATATTGCATTGAAACGTTGCGGCAATTTGCATTGGCACAAGGATTTGCTGGCGAAAAGCGCAGCAAAAGTTCCGATCCCCACACGGCACGGTTGCTGCTCAATCAACTATGCATGATGGACTTAGTTTATGTCGCCGCAACCTGCGCGTTCTTCGCGACCGCGCTGATCTATGTGTGGGGGTGCATCCGCTTATGAGCCCCTGGGAACTGATAATGGGCTCGATCATGGCCGTGGGATTAACCGCCTATCTGGTGTACGCGATGCTGCGTCCTGAGAAGTTTTAGGAGGACGCGACAATGTTGGGCAACGCGATAATTCAGGTTGGAATCTTCACCGCGCTGGTAACCGCGATCAGCGTGCCGCTCGGGCTTTATATGGCCCGCGTCTTTGCGAGCGAGCGCACCATGCTCGATCCTGTTCTGCGGCCGATCGAGCGGACGATCTATTGGCTCTGCGGCGTTCATCCCGAAGCCGAGGAAACCTGGGTCGAATATGCAGTCTCGATGCTCCTGTTCAGCATGGCTGGGATGCTGGTGCTCTATGCGATGGAGCGCCTCCAATATTACCTGCCGTTGAATCCGCAGCAATTCGGCGCGGTCGGGACCGACCTCGCCTTCAACACCGCGGCGAGCTTCACCACCAATACCAACTGGCAGGCGTATGGCGGCGAATCGACCATGAGCTATTTCACGCAGATGGCCGGGCTCGCCTTTCACAATTTCGTCTCGGCGGCAGCGGGAATCGCAGTGGCGATCGCAGTGATTCGCGGCTTCGTGCGGCGCAGCGCGAAGACCATCGGAAATTTCTGGGTCGACATGACGCGGGCGGTCCTGTGGGTGCTACTGCCGATCAGTATCGTCGGCGCATTGGTGCTGGTATGGCAGGGAGTCCCGCAAAATTTCAGCCCCTACACGCATGTGAAAACCTTCGAGGGCGCTGAGCAGGTAATCGCGCAGGGGCCGGTCGCCTCGCAGGAGGTCATCAAGGAACTCGGCACCAACGGCGGTGGCTTCTTCAACGCCAACTCGGCGCACCCATATGAGAATCCGAACCCGTTTACGAATCTGCTTGAGATGCTTGCGATCTTCGCTATCGCCGCGGGACTGACGCACACGTTCGGCAAGATGGCGGGCGATCGACGCCAAGGATGGGCATTGTTCGGCGCGATGGCAATACTTTTTCTGATAGGAGCGTCCTGTGCGATTCGGGCCGAGCAGCGCGGCAATCCACAGTTCACCGCGATGGGAATCAATCAGAGAGCGAGCGCCACTCAAAGCGGCGGCAACATGGAAGGCAAGGAGGTGCGCTTCGGCATCGTGAACTCGGCCCTGTGGGCAACGATTACGACCGACACCTCGTGCGGCGCGGTCAACGCAATGCACGACAGCTTCACGCCGCTAGGCGGATTAATTCCACTGCTCAACATGCAAATCGGAGAGATCATTTTCGGCGGCGTCGGCTCCGGACTCTACGGCATGCTCGTGATGGCGGTGCTCGCGGTGTTCATCGCGGGGCTGATGGTGGGACGGACGCCGGAGTACCTCGGCAAGAAGATCGAAGGGCGCGAGATGAAGCTGGCGATGCTCTTCATCCTGATTTTTCCCACGGTGATTCTATTGCCCGCCGGGATCGCAGTCGTAACCAAGGCCGGACTCGCCGGGATTAGCAACCCGGGCCCCCACGGCTTCTCGCAGATTCTCTATGCATTCACAGAGGCATCGGCTAACAACGGCTCAGCCTTTGGCGGACTTAACGCAAACGCGCCCTTCTACAACGTGACGCTCGCATTCGTGATGCTCTTCGGGCGCTTCGTGATGAAAGTCCCGGTGCTGGCGCTGGCGGGATCGCTCGCGGCAAAACGGGTCGTTCCCCCTAGTGCGGGCACCTTTCCGACCACCGGCGCGGTCTTCGTGATCCTGCTTGTTGGCGTGATTCTGATCGTCGCGGCACTGACCTTCTTTCCCGCCGACGCTCTGGGCCCAATCGTAGAGCACCTCGCGATGATGCAGGGCAAGCTGTTTTAAGGGACAGGAGATATTTCCGATGGCCGAGAATAAAGCAACTGCGCTCTGGGATACCCAGATCGTCAAGGGCGCACTGGTCGATTCGCTCCGCAAGTTCGACCCGCGCAACCAGGCCCGCAATCCTGTGATGTTCGTGGTCGAGGTGACCGCGCTGGCGGTGTCGATCATCCTCGTCAAAAATTTGCTCTCGGGTACCACCGCGCTAGTCGCGTTCGAATTGCAGATCGCGCTGTGGCTGTGGTTCACAGTTGGCTTCGCGAACTTCGCCGAAGCGATGGCCGAGGGGCGCGGCAAGGCCCAGGCCGACAACCTGCGCAAGACCCGCACGCAAACGCAGGCGCGGCAGATCAGGCAGGGTCAGGAGATCATGGTCCCGGCGACCTCGCTACGGCGCGACGACGTTGTGCTGGTCAACGCGAACGAAGTGATCCCGGGCGACGGCGAAGTGATCGAAGGCGTCGCCGCAGTCAACGAAGCCGCCATCACGGGCGAGTCGGCGCCGGTCATTCGCGAAAGCGGCGGCGATCGCAGCGCGGTCACCGGCGGCACGACCGTGATCTCGGACTGGATCAAGGTGCGCATCACGGCGAACCCCGGCGAAACCTTTATGGATCGCATGATCTCGCTGGTCGAGGGCGCACAGCGCCAGAAGACGCCCAACGAAATCGCGCTAAGTATCCTGCTCGCCGGCTTGACGATCATCTTTATGCTGGTCTGCGTAAGCCTCTATCCTTTCGCGCTCTACGGCGGCACCATCCTCACCCTGCCGGTGCTGGTCGCGCTGCTGGTCTGCCTGATTCCAACGACCATCGGCGGACTGCTATCCGCCATCGGTATCGCTGGTATGGATCGGCTCGTCCAGCATAACGTGCTTGCGATGTCGGGACGCGCGGTCGAAGCGGCGGGCGATGTCGATACGCTGCTGCTCGACAAGACCGGCACGATCACGCTCGGCAACCGCATGGCGACGGAGTTCCTGCCCGTCCTCGACGTTCGCGTCGAGGATCTTGCCGACGCCGCGCAACTCGCCTCGCTGGCCGACGAAACGCCCGAAGGGCGCTCGATCGTGGTACTGGCGAAACGTGAATACAACTTGCGTGGCCGCGATCTGGCGGATTCAGCCGCGCGCTTCATCCCATTTACGGCGCAAACCCGCATGAGCGGCGTCGATATCGGCGACCGCAAAATTCGCAAAGGCGCGGCCGACCAGGCGGTCAAGTTCGCGCGCGATAATGGCGGGACAATACCGGCCGAACTCGCGGGGATCGTCGAGCGCATTGCCAAGGCCGGCGGCACTCCGTTGGTGGTGGTAGAGGGCGCGCGCGTGCTCGGCGTCATCCATTTGAAGGACATCATCAAGGAAGGCATCAAAGAGCGCTTCGCGCGGTTACGTGCGATGGGCCTGCGTACCGTGATGATCACCGGCGATAATCCGCTGACCGCGGCGGCCATCGCATACGAGGCTGGCATCGATGATTTTCGCGCCGAAGCGACGCCGGAAACCAAGCTGCAATTAATCCGTGATGAACAGAGTCAAGGCAAACTGGTCGCGATGATCGGCGACGGCACCAACGACGCCCCGGTGCTCGCGCAGGCCGACGTCGGTATCGCGATGAACGCCGGCACGCAGGCCGCGCGCGAAGCCGGCAACATGATCGATCTCGATTCCAATCCGACCAAAATCATGGAGGTGGTAGAGATTGGCAAACAGTTGCTAATCACGCGCGGCGCGCTCACGACCTTTTCAATTGCCAACGATGTCGCCAAGTATTTCGCCATCATCCCGGCGATGTTCGTCATCGGCTACCCCGAACTGCAGTCGCTCAACGTCATGCATCTCGCAACCCCCCAGAGTGCAATTCTGTCAGCGGTCATCTTCAACGCGTTGATCATTATCGCGCTGATTCCGCTGGCGCTGCGGGGCGTGCGATATCGGCCGGTCGGAGCCGCCTCGATGCTGATGCGCAACCTCCTGATCTACGGATTGGGCGGCGTTATCGTACCGTTTATCGGAATCAAGGCGATCGACATGATGGTCGCCGCACTGCATCTGGCATAGCAAGGTGTTGAGCACAGCGGCTGGCTGACTTGGATATTCTCACTGTTGCTCAACACCATCATTAGGAGGACGAACCGGTGAGACTTTGGACCGCTATCAAAATGACCTTCGTACTAACTGTGCTAACCGGCATAATCTATCCAGTGCTGATTACCGTGGTAAGCGAGACGATATTCCCCTACCAGGCGCAGGGCAGCATGATCTCCCAAAACGGCCGCGTGCTCGGGTCGGAACTGATCGGACAGACCTTCAACGCGCCGAACTATTTTCATGGACGGCCTTCGGCTGCCGGGGACAAGGGCTACGACGCCACCAGCTCTGGCGGGTCGAATCTCGGTCCGACCAACAAGACCTTGATTGAGACAACACAACACCGCCTGAAGGAAGTCCTTGAGCAGAATCCCGAAATCACCGCGGCGGATGTGCCGATTAGTCAGATCACCGCGTCAGGCAGCGGGCTTGATCCCGAGATCAGCCTGGCGGGGGCGCAGATACAAGCCTCGCGTGTGGCCAAGGCGCGCGGGATGAGCGATGAGGTGGTGCTCGATTTGATCCGCACACATACGCGGCACCGTTGGGCCGGTGTCCTCGGCGAGTCGGGCGTCAATGTGCTCGAACTCAACCTCGCGCTGGACCAACTCGACGCCACTCCGAGAACGGCTGCGAAAGCCAACTGACTATTCAAGGTGCGCAACGCAAGGGCCATGGCCGGAGGTTTTACGATCATCAATTGAGCGCTTGGACTTGGCAGTGGCCGCGAGACGCGCTGGAACTCTGCCGCGTATCCATCGCGGTGCATGCGCGGGGACACAAACTATTCGGCAATTCGATGGGCATTGCGTATCAAGATGAACGATGAAGGTCGCAAGGATCCCGAGGCCTTTCTCGATCTGGTAGCGCAAGCCCGCAAGGGACGCCTGAAAGTTTACCTGGGCGGTGCTGCCGGCGTCGGCAAGACTTATCGGATGCTCGAGGACGCACATCAGTTGCTCCAGCAGGGCCACGATGTAGTGATCGGTTTCGTCGAGACCCACGGCCGCGCCGAGACCGCGGCACGTGTCGGCGGCCTCGAATTGGTTCCGCTACGCAAGCTGCCCTATCGCGGCGTAACGCTGGAGGAGATGGACGTCGATGCGATCCTTGCACGCAAACCCGAGTTCGCAATCGTTGACGAATTGCCACACACCAATGCGTCCGGATCGCGCCACAGCAAGCGTTACCAGGACGTCGAAGAGCTCGTCGCCGGCGGCATCAACGTGATCACCGCGTTCAATGTGCAACATCTCGAAAGCCTCAATGAGGTCGTGCGGCGGATTACCGGCGTGGACATCAGGGAGACCATTCCGGATACGGTCCTGGCACACGCCGATCAGGTCGTGACGGTCGACATTCCGGTCGAGGAATTGCGGCAGCGCCTACGCGAGGGAAAAATCTATCCGCCCGAGCGGGTCGAGCAGGCGCTCAAGAACTTCTTCAAACCGAGCAATCTCGCTTCCCTGCGCGAACTCGCGTTGCGTGAAGTCGCGCGCGATCAGAGCCGCCAGCGTGAGGAATTGGAACTGCTCAAGCGCGAGGGCGGACGGCGCACCGCGATCAGCGACCGCCTGATGGTATGCTTGTCCTCCAACCCTAACGGCAGCGAAGACCTGCTCCGCAAGGCCGCGCGTACCGCCGCGCAAATGAATGCGGAATGGTATGCAGTTCACATCGAGACACCGGACGAATCGGTGCAGAAGATCAGCACGCAAAATTTTCGCGCCCTGCTGGATAATATCAATCTGGCGGCTGCGCTCGGGGGCGAGGTGGTCTGGCTCAAGGCCACCGATGTGATTAAGGCGTTGACCCATTTCGCACGCGAGAAAAACATTTCGCGAATCGTCGTCGGCCGCACCCATCCGACCTTTTGGAATCGCCTCCTGCGGCGATCGTTGACCAACCGGCTGCTGGCCGCGGCGCCCGACTTCAATATCGAAGTCGTGGGCCTTGAGCCGCAGGAACCTAAACCATCATGAGCCCGCCATCGCTGCGCAGCCGCATCCGCAACGGCACCCTCGCGATGCTCGTGATCGCGGTGACGCTGGTCGCTCTGGCGCTGCCGGAGGTGCATCGTCTCGGCGGCGCAATTCGCCGCACGCTGTATCGCAACTATCTCAGTATCGAAGCGGCGCAGCATATGCACGCCGCGCTGTGGAACCTGCAGATCGCCACGCGCGATGGGCATGGCGTCGCGGTTGCGCCGACCAGCCGCAACGAGTTTAACCATTGGATTCAAGTCGAGCAGAATGACGTAACCGAGGTCGGAGAAGCGGCGCTGGCCAATGATATCGGCGATCGCGCCACCAGCCTTTTTGCGAAGTTCGCCGGTACGCCTGCTGGGTCAAATCCCCGACCCACGTCCAATTACGATCAGGATTTCGCCGTCCTGCATCAGCGACTCGACCAGCTTATCGGCATCAACAGCGACGCCATGTTCCGCGCCGATAGCCGCTCCAGCCGGATGAGCGATCAGCTCACCTACGAGTTCGCCATCGGACTGGTCATCCTGTTGCTGCTCGGCGCCGCGATGTCTTGGACCATTGCCTGGAATCTCTCGAAACCGCTCGATGAACTGACGCAACGGTTGCGCGGCTTCAGCCTGCGCGGCCCGTCCCTGCGCCTCGGTCCGCAGCCGCTGGCCGAACTGCAAGGCGTCGCCTCTGAATTCAATCGCATGGCCGAGCGTCTCGAACAATTTGAAAAACTCAACGTCGACCGCATCATCTACGAAAAGAGCAAGACCGAGGCGATTATCGAGAGTCTCGAAGACGGCATCGTGCTGATCGATCCGGCAGACGTGGTCACCCACATCAACGAGGTGGCTGCCATCATCCTCGGCATCGAGCGGGCCGATGCCCTGGGATCGCCGTTCAACGACCTCGATAGCAATCATCCGCATTATCTGCGCGTACGTGCGGCGCTCGGCAATGGCACCAGAACGCTCCTCGATAGCGCCAGCGTCGAAGTCGACCTGCATGTGCGCGGACGCGATCACACATACGTGCTCAAGCCGGTGCCGCTGCGCCACGGCGACAATGAATCATTGGGCACGCTCCTGATTCTCCAGGACATTACCTATTTGCGCGACAAGGATCGGGCCCGCGTCAACTTGGTCGCAACGCTCTCGCACGAGCTCAAAACCCCGCTCACTTCACTCGCGCTCTCGGCCGAATTGCTCGAGCGCGACAAAGCCAATCTCGCTCCCAAGCAGCGCGATTTGCTGGCGACGGCCAGCGAAGACATTGGCCGCATCCGCCATCTCGCCGACGATCTGCTGAATCTCGCGCGGGGTGAGACGGGCACTATCTCGATTCGCAGTATCACGGTCGATCTCGCCGGCGTGATCCGCGCCGTCATCAGCACCTTCGCCCTGCAGGCCGAGCAAAAAGGCATCACCCTTCGGAGCGCGATCGCTGCATCCACCCCGGAAGTTCTCGCTGACCCGGTCAAGCTCTCCTGGGTGGTGTCGAATCTGATTGGCAACGCCATACGCTATACTCCCAGTGGCGGAACGATCACGATCTCATCGGCGGGCGATGATGGCGTCGCGCGCCTGGAAGTCAGCGACACTGGCCCCGGGGTCGCACCGGAAATCCGTGACCATTTATTCGAACGTTATGCGCAATGGCACATCAATGGCGCCGAAGCCGGCTCCGCCGGTCTCGGACTCGCCATTGCCAAGGAGATCGTCGCGGCACACGGCGGCCGCATCTTCGTCGACAGTACCGTGGGCGAAGGAACCCGCTTCACGGTTGAATTGCCTGCTGCCCAGAGCTGAATCATGGCCAAACTTCTGATCGTCGATGACGAAAAAAATATCCGCAGCCACCTCGCTACTTTCTTCGAGAGCTGCGGCCATCAGGTCCAGACCGCGGAGAGCGGCCAAAAGGCGCATACCCTGCTCTCCAACGATCACGGCTTCGATCTGATGCTCACCGACTATCGAATGGCCGAGATGAACGGCCTCGAGCTGCTGCAGCAAGCGCGGCGCGACGCGCCCGACCTGGCAGTCATCCTGATGACCGCGTACGCCACCGTCGAAAACGCCGTCGCCGCGATGAAAGCTGGCGCCTACGATTACCTGACCAAGCCCTTCACCCTCGACCAGGTCGAGCATGTCGTAAATCGCGCGCTCGAGGCGCGGCGCTTACGCGCTGAAAACCGCGTCCTGCGCGACAGCATCGAGGAGCGTCCGCTGCTGGAATCGCAGAGCACTGTGATGCAGCGGTTGCTCGAGACCGCCCGGCGAGTTGCCGCCAGCGAAGCGACCATCCTGCTGATGGGCGAGAGCGGCACTGGCAAGAACGTTCTCGCGCGCCAGATTCACCGATGGAGTCCGCGTGCAGAAAAACCGTTCGTTGTAGTCAACTGCACCACCCTGTCAGAGCCCTTGCTCGAGAGTGAGCTATTCGGTCATATGCGCGGCTCATTCACCGGCGCGGTAAAGGACAAGCCAGGCCGGCTCGAAGCGGCGCATCGCGGTACGGTGTTCCTCGACGAAATCGCCGACCTGAGTCCGCCGCTGCAGACCAAGTTCCTGCGCTTCGTCCAGGAACAGAGTTTCGAGCGCGTCGGCGGCGACGATACTATCGAGGTCGATACCCGGATCGTGGCGGCTTCCAATCGCGATTTGACGAGCGAGGTCGCCGCGCATCGGTTTCGCGAAGATCTCTTTTACCGCCTCAACGTAATTGCGCTGCGCGTGCCATCGTTACGCGAGCGTTCCCAAGACCTCTTGCGACTCGCAGAACGTCTCTTGATCATAGCCGCCGCACGCAACCATCGCCAAACTTTGCGCCTGTCACCCGAAGTTGAAGCCGCACTGGTGGCCTATCGCTGGCCGGGCAATGTGCGGGAGTTGCGCAATGCAATCGAGCGCGCTGCCGTGCTCGTTCAGGGCGATCTCGTCACGCCGGAATATCTGCCCGATGCATTATTCCAGGAGGCGCCAGTTGCACCTTTATCAGGTCCGCATGTGGCCAGCCTCGAGGAGGTCGAACGCGAACAGATCGTGCGGGTGCTCGCAGAATCCCCAACGCTGGAGGATGCCGCGGAAACACTCGGCATCAACGTCTCGACGCTCTGGCGCAAGCGCCGGCGCTATAAAATAGAGTGACCGCCCCCACCAGCGCGGCTGCCTCACAGCGCGTCGACAAAATCCCCGATTTCCTCCTCCTTCTCCAGCTCACGATGCCACACGTCGCTTAGATTGAGGTTGATCGCGTGCGCGTACCGGTTAGCTGCGTAAACCGAATACGATTCCCATTCAAAATCCTGCTTGAACGCCCGCAAATCATCCGTCCTTATCGCCAGCGAAACAATTGGTATTTCGGGACCGGCGAGCGCGTTGCCGTGCTGATCGTGGCGGTCTTCAGCCGGGGCCAAAAGATCGGCGCGGATAATCTTGACCGCAGGGAAGCATTGCGCAACCTGATGCAGCCCGCGCATCAGACGACCCATTTGCCGCCGCAAATCTACCTGCCCGCCGTGATTCTCGTCGTCAGCGTATATTGTCACGGCGATCGACAAGCGGTCGGTCAGGTCGAGCTTCTCGACCGTCCCGCAATCATCAAGCATTGCCGGGACGGCCTCGGCCGTAGGTGCCCCATCCTCAGGGCATGGACTGATCTGATCTTCACTGGGAGCCGTCAACATCCACGCGCCTACCGCCAACATAACCACCGGTGCTATCCCGAAGAACAGAACGCGGCGCATCCGCTGGAGGCCGGTGAAATGCAACCAACGCGAGCGTTGCCTGCGCAACGCTCGCCCGAGTGACCACGGCGGGAGTCCAGTCCCGCGCCGTTGGCTTTCGGCCGCAGCGCCTTGCCCACCCGGGGAGACGGAATCCGCAACGCACCCGCGATGATCGGGTCTCTTGCCGGGCGAGCAACCACAAGCCGCACAAATCGCCATCACCAATGCTCCTTCAAGGCGTATTAAACATCTAACAGCTATTTTTGACGGCGGATATCGGTAACTTTCCTTAATAAAATCAATTTTTATGGAAATAATACGTAGAGAGGGTTGGATAGACGTCGAATAAGGGAAGTCAGGCGGGCGCATAGCCGCCATGGACCAGCGAAGGCATCAGCGATATCTGGTATAATAATAACAGCGAAATAGTTCTTTAAAGCACTTTTACAATCACCTCTTCTAATCGGTTCTACGATCAAAGGCGACCGGCGACCGGTCTAGATTTTGGGCGCCTGTGTGTCCGGTGGCTTGCATCACCGCTACGAACGTCAGTCTCGTCAAGCCTTCGTCAAACTCGTAGAGAGACTTTCGTGGAGGCGGGGCGGGCGGCGGCATTCACAACTTTACCTGTGATCAGCCGCTCAATCTCCGCATCGTCGCGGCCGAGTTCGCGCAAAATGTCGACGCTATGCTGTCCCGTCACCGGTGCCGGCCGCAGGTTCATCGCATTGGCGGAACCGAAACGGACCGTATGGCCAACTTCGTAGATTTCGCCCGCATCGTAATGTTGCTCGGCGACTACGACGCCGCGCGCGCGCATTGCCGGCTCGACGATAAGCTCCTCGGGCTCGAACGTTGCCGGTGCGGTACAAGGAACGCCTTCGGCGCGTAGCCAGCGTATTGCGGCGGTCGTCGTCAGCGGAGCCAGCGTCACTTCGATCGTCTTTGCCACGGTGCTCGCAGCGAGCCGCTCATTGCGGGCCTGCGCATAGGACGGCCATTGCGTTTTCGCGATACCCAGCCCGCGTTGCACGCCGTTCCATTCGCGATCGCTATAACACGCGATTACGACCCAGCCGTCGGCCGTGCGATAGAGCGCGTTAGTCGGTGCGTGGCCGCGCTGATCGTGGTCGAGCGGAAAGGTTTCGGACTTACTTTCTTGGAAACCATAAACGTCGGACATCGCGAGCAGTCCCGCACCGGTCTGCGGCACTTCGAGGAACTGGCCCATGCCGCTACGCTCGCGCTCGACCAATGCCGCAAGCACCATCACGCACGAGGTCAAGCCGCATCCATAGTCCATGTGCGTCAGGTAATGGTCAGGCGGATTGCCCTCGCCACCGGTACGGGAGAGCATCCCGGTCAGCGCAGAATGGAGCGGCTCGAAGGTCGGCAGGCGCGCCCATTCGCCGTCGTTGCCGTAGCCGGAGGAATGACAATAGATGAGCCGCGGATTAATCGCCCGCAACTGCTCCCATCCCATGCCTAGTCGATCCATTGCGCCGACGCGCATGTTGTTGTGGACGACGTCGGCCTTGCGGACAAGGTCGTGGATAATCGCGCGGCCTTCTTGGGATTTGAGGTCGATCGCGATACTTTCCTTGCCGCGCTGCACACCAAGAAAGATCCCCAATTGCGGTCCGCGCATCGGGTCGCCACCGTATTCCTCGACCTTGATCACGCGCGCGCCGAGATCCGCGAAGAGGCGATTGGCGAAGGGACCGCCATGTAGGCGCCGAAATCGAGAATCATGAGGCCCTCGAGCGGGCCGACACGTTTCGCGGGCAGCACCGCATCGTCGTGCCGATGTAGCTCGCCGTTGGTTGGTGTCCCGTCAGCGCCATTGGTGGCTTTGCCGTGTCCATTGGCGAGCAGGAGAGCATTGTCCTTACCGGGCGCCGGAATCTCGCGACCGATCTCTATGGGCGTGCGCTCGTACTTGACCAGTTTGCCGAGCCTGCGCTGCCCATCGGGCAGAATGTCGACGAGCCCATTGACTTCCATCTGCTTGAGCCAGAGCGCATCGCCCGGCTTGAGCGCGGGCATACAGCAGACGTCGGCCTTGGCCAGAGTAGCGCACCAGTAGTCCGTGGTGTTGCTCTTAAAGGTTCGATCCAGATGTCCCACAGGTCCTTGGCGATAGCAGGTTCGAGTGGAATGCCGAGGACCTGGAGACCCGCATTCTCCATCGCGAGGTCCTCGCGTCCGACCACTTTCAGCATTCGGTCGAATGCACCACGCGGCCCGGTATGAACCTGTATCCAGCTGCCATCGCTACATTCGAACAGGCTAACGACTATGCGGATGTTGCTATGACGCGTGGTGATATGGCTGCTAGTCAGCAGCGGGGGTCCCAGCTTATCGCCCCCAAGCCAACGCGCGTTCTGCAGAATCGCAGCGCCGTCGAGCAGCGAGGTGGTAACGGTCTGTCCGCTACCGGTGCGTTCGCGCTCGAACAGTGCGCCGAGGATTCCGATCTGAAGCATCCACGCGGCGCCGTATGTCGCGTGTGGCCATCCGAGGAAAACCGGCCCATTGCGCACGCCGTCCTGGAAATGTTGCATCCCGTACTGCGCCTCAATCAATTCGCCACACACGGGATAATTGGCGCCGCGCTCCGATGACGCGAGTTCCGCGACCGTACGCGGATACGCGGTGAGCATCGCGAGTATCTGATGGCGGTCGCCGCCGAATCCGTCTAGCAAGCCAGCGGGCTTTTGCGTCCACGGTTGCGCAGTATCGAGAATAACATCTGCGGAATCTCGCAGCGCGGCCCATTCGCCGCTGCACACCTGGGTGGCGCCGACGATCACGCTCTTCTGACCGCGTAGCCATACGCGTGCGCCGGCGAGCACACGCAGCGGATCGCCGCCCTCGGGCTCGACTCGAATTACTTCGGCGCCGAGGTCGGCTAACACCATGCCGGCAATCGCCGCGGCGGGCGAGCGTTCGGACAAATCGAGCACGCGGACGATTCCATTGAGTGGTCCTGCCATGGCGGGCCTCCGGCTGCGCAGCATTAGCGGCAGCATGAGTAATTTCTTCGAGAGCCATAGCGCCGCGATCGCGCAAAAGCAAATTGACGCACTGCCTATCCCGTCTTGCACTGGCAATGTTGACTAGTCCCACTTCACGCTCGGAGGCTTACGCCTTCTCGCCTGGTGACGAAGTCGCGCGAGAGTTCGCGAATTCTCGCACTTCGCATTGCAAAACAGCCCGGTTGAGTGCGAACCTGATTCAGAATTCAAAACGAAATTCTCGCTTAGACGAGCCAGCGAGGTGCAGAAATGGACACGGCGACCTTCCACGCGAAGATCAACCAGATCGTTGTCGAGCATCGGCTCGACCAGCATCCGTACGTCAAGCTCGTGGACCAAGGCAAGGCGACACGCGAGCAGCTCAAGGGCTACCCGATTCAGCATTACGAGATGACCGTGCGGGATTCGGCACCGCTCTCGGCGATGGCGTATCTCAAGATGTACGAGATCGACCAGAAGGTGGCGCATGGATCAGCCAAAGGCTTCGCCGAGGAAGCGCTGGGCCTTTACAGCCATTCGGCGGGTCACACGGAACTGCTGTTCGAGTTGTGGGAAGGCGGCCTCGGGCTACCGCGCGAGCAATTGATCAATGCGATCGGATCCGATGATGCGCGAGCCTTCAACGCGTGCATGTACCGGATCATTCACCTGAAGCCGCAGTTCGTCGGCGCGATTGGGCTGTGCGAGGAAATCGAGGTCGAGGCTTACAAGATGATTTCAGGAGGGACTCGAGCTGCATTACGGGCTCACGCCGGAGCACACGCGCTTCCTGTCGGTACATTACGAGGCTGACAAGGAACATGGCGAAGGGGGTCATCGGATGATCGACCGCTTCGTCACCGGGACTGGACGAGAAGAAGAGTTCCTCGCGGAGGCGCGGACGCTCGCGAAATTCTTCTGGAAGGATTTCGACTCGATGATGACGGCGTGACCGTCGATTATTGGTCTCGATTGCGAGCGCTTAGCGGTTGCGCGAGCGCTGAGCACGAACGAACGAGTGAACTCTGAGATTGATGGGTTCGGATGGGCCGCGAAAGGCTGCAAGCGAATTCGAGAGGAGGCATCGACGATGAAGGCGGTATCACATATTGCGATCGGCGTGCGCGACATGGATCGCTCGCTCCATTTCTATCGCGACTTGCTCGGACTGAAAGTCTGTCTCGACACCATGGAGAATATCGGCGGGCTCAAGACGCTCTTCGTCAATCCGGTGAAGGGCAAGCGCCGCGCCGTCTACCTGCGCTTTGAGGACGGCCCGCATTCAAGCTTTATAGTGCTGTCGCAAAACCCGGTGGAAGTTCCGGGCGACGCGATCAAAATCGATCAGGTCGGGATACATCACTTCGCCTTCTGGGTCGACGATTTGCGCGAACGGGTCGAGCAGCTCAAGGCCGCCGGTGTCCCGATTCTCGTTCCGCCGATCGAGTCCGACACGATCGCGTACGGCGAGCCGCCCGGCAAGAAAGTACTGACCTGTCTCTTCCAGGATCCCGACGGCATCATTGTCCAGTTCGATCAGCGGATGCCGTAAAGCGCTCGCCGAGTATCGTGACCGCGCAATTCGCCTCGATGAAATGGGTCATTGAGGCGAATTGAGGACCGGCGTCAGGAGAGCCCGAAAACTCTCCCGGCACCGGCGAATCGCTTAAGATGATCTACGCGCGCTCGATCAGCGTGCCCGTGCCAAGCCCACCACCGCAGCACATCGTGATGATCGCGCGCTGACCGTTGGTCCGCTCGAGCTCGTTCAGCGCCTTGGTAACGAGCCCGCATCCGGTCGCACCGAGCGGATGACCGAGTGCGATTGCGCCGCCATTCGGATTGACCCGCGCCATGTCGGGTTCGAGCGTGCGCGCCCAGCTAAGAACGACCGACGCGAACGCCTCGTTGATCTCGAACAGGTCGATGTCGCCGATTCCCAGACCGTTCTTCTTGAGCAGCTTGCGGGTCGCCGGGATCGGGCCTTCGAGCATCAGCACCGGATCGCATCCGACCAGGCAGGTATCGATTACTCGGGCGCGCGGACGGAAGCCCAATTCCCGCGCCTTGGCTTCGGTCATCATGAGTACTGCTGAAGCACCGTCAGCAACCTGCGATGAAGTGCCTGCGGTGTGGATACCGTCCGGACGCGCGACCGGCTTCAACGCTGCGAGAGCTTCGAGGCTGGTATTGCGTGGCACTTCGTCGCGCGTGACGATGCGCGTCTCGCCGGTCTTCTCGCCGCCGGCTTTTCCCGCTGGAACCGGGACTTCGACCGGCACTATTTGCGACTCGAAGCGGCCATCCGCGATCGCCCGAGCCGCACGCAACTGTGATTCGAGACCGAACCGGTCGGTGTCATTGCGGGTGATGCCGTACTTGGTCGCGATTCGCTCCGCACCTTCGAACTGGCTCACGAATTCATAACGGTCGCGATACTTCCGGCTGATCGGCTTGCCGTATCCCGCCTGGGCGCCGGCGATCGCGTCGGAACCAATCGGCAGGAGACTCATATTTTCGACTCCGCAAGCAAGCACTACATCCTCGGCTCCCGAAGCGATCAGGCTTGCGGCCACGTTAACGGCAAATTGACTTGAGCCGCACTGCGAATCGATGGTGGAGCACGCGACGTTGGGGTCTCCGCCGCCGGTGAGCCACGCCGTGCGAACCACACTCATCGCCTGCGCGCCCACTTTGTTGATGCAGCCACCGACTACCTGTCCTACGGAGGACGACGGCAGGCCGGCTCGCTCGAGCACCGCCATCATCACCTGACCTAGGAGTTCGGTGGGATGAGCCGCCGACAATGCCCCGTTTTTCTTTCCGATCGGCGACCGACCAGCCTCAACGATTACGACTTCTCGCATATGTTCCTCCGTCTGTAGGAAGCCGATCTTTCAGATCTCGCGCGAACCGCTACAGCGCAAATCTGGCGTCGGACAACTCTAGAAGTTTATCCCAAAAAATCGCGGATCTTTCCATCCCGCTTTAGCCGTAAGCAGTATCGCATCGATCTTTTAAGACCAACTCGTCCCCCTATTGTAATCCAAACTCGTGAATCAGCTCGTTATGAAGTCGCGGATGATTTGAAGTGCGCGGTCGGGGCCGTCGCGGAAGACGCCGTGACCGGCGTCGGGGAATCGCTCGAGGCGGACAAGATGAGACGGAATCGCGCGGGCGATATCCTCAGAATCTTCGATCGGCAGGATGGGGTAATCCTCGCCGGCGAGGATGAGAGTCGGGCATTGGATGCGGCCGAGACCGGCGAGCAGATTGAACGTACGCATCTCGCCGGCGATCGGGTGTGGTACGATCGCTGCGGCCCTGACTGCGGTGATCGAGGTTAGACGAGTTGGGCAACGCCGGCGAGCGGCGCATGGTCGGGCTTGTAGCTCGAATGGTCGAGGCCGGGGCCGCCGTGGAGGAGAACGACGGTTGGAACTTCGCGCATGTGGGGACCGTCGGGGCGAAGCTTGGCGCCCTCGATATCGAAAAAGAACCGGGAATCGCCGATTTTGAAGCGCATGATGGTCGTCTTTATGTCAGAGCCGTGGTCTCCAACTAGGGAAGCTCTGCACAAGTTTCCTTCGTTTGGCCGCGCCGACTCGCTCAAAGGGAGTATGCTGTTTTGAGATTTATGTGCGCTGCGGAACAACGCGCCACGATAAGGTGAGCCGAAGAGGTGCAAAGTCTTTTTTTACAAAACAAACTACATTTTCCTTAGCACTTTCTCACACTTTCCCGTTTTTGGAGGCCTGCAAACCATCAACTCTGAGCGTCGCCAGGCACCCCTGCGACCCGATCAAACGACTCTGCGAGGTGCGCATCAATTAAAATTCTTAATCGGCGCGCCCACTGGTGCGGAGCTTACCCAGGGTTGCGACCTTGCACTTGGCCGACCGGACTTAGTTGTTGCAAGGTAAGGCACTAACTAGTAATGCCCAAGGGCCGCAGCGCCAAGGGACTCAGGCGTTCCCTCCCTTCTCTGTCCGTCCGCTGGTGCGGGGGAACACCCCGATGGTCATGCGGCTCTGTGGCCGCATAACCTGTCGCAAGCCGCATGGGGATTCGGCATGCGATGGTGCGGTGCGGGCATTGGCTTTCCGCGGCCCCGGGCAACTTCACCGTGATTGCCGACCGACTAGCCCTCCCGCCAATTCCGAGCGATGTCGCACGATGGCGGATCGACTCAGGCGGTTAGCACCGGGTTAAGCGAGCCCAAAGCGTGCTCGCTTAACCCGGATGATTGACGTTTAGAGTAAGTTGAAGTTGTACTGGAACGTGCTAAGTAGCATGCTCTGGCCTTTGAACAGGCCGACGCCACTCAATCTGTTGCCACCTAGTAACTCGATCGCCTGCAATTTGACGAAGTACTTCTTGGTCCACGGCGGATTCACTATCACCTGCGGGAAGATCGCCATGTTATTGCCAGTCGGTTGATAGATCATCGTGTAGGTCGGCGCAACGTCGTTCCACAGCCAGGAGGTGCCGACGTTAAGCAGAAGGCTCACGTCGTTCTTCGGCGGGTTGAAGTCGACCGCGTTGCCGAGGGTGAAGGTCTTTCGATGGTCCATCATGATCTGATCGTAGACCTCGACATTTGCCGAGAGATTGCCGGTAGCGGTCAGCCACGGTGCATAGGCCTGGTCGATGTCGAGTGCCACCATCCACCTGACCAGATCCGTATAGGCGATGTCGCTGAATTGCATCGCCCCCATATTTGAGAAAGGCGCGTGATTCTCGTAGACCATCTCAGCGCGACCGACTATCGGCAGGTATTCTCCCAGCGACGAAGGCATTGGCAATGGGGCATCGGCAGTCGCGCCCATCTCCTGAATGTCCTGATAGGTATATTGATATAGGTTGGTGAGCGGATTAGTCCAAATCGCAGCGCCCGGACTGCCACCATTCGTCACGTCGTTGTAGTAAAATGCCGTGAGTTCAGCTGGCCCGACTAAAGTGTGGTAGCGCAATCCCTCGTTCCAGTTCTGCGGCTGGTAACCGGGAATGTTCCAAACCCCGATATCAAGCAGCGTGTGGTCGCCAATTGGTGAATATGGGTTGTTGTTCTTGCTCAGACTAAGGTTGCAATTGAACTTATTTTGCAGAGCCTTAGGTTCGGGATTGGTCCCTGGCGCAGTTGTGAACTGGTTGCACAGCCAGACTTCGGGCCCGAGCGGATTTGAAAAAATCGTATTATTTGGAATACCAAGACCGGCCGCCGATGCAAACCCCGTCAAACCAAAAACAACCTGGTTGGTGTAATGGATGTCGAAGCGCCCGCTCGGTCCATGGCTTGCGGACGGCAGGCAGGGTAATGCACGCGCCGCCTTTGCGCCCTCGCCGATGTACTTGCCGTACGGGTCATCGGTCTGCTCCGGCCAATAGTTAGGCGACCAACCCGGCTGCCAGATACCTTCGATGAAGTTCGACTGGAACGGTCCGTACTCAGGCAGATTCAAGATCGGGTGGACCATCCACTGCGGAACGCGCGACTGCTCGAGGTTGGCGAAACCGAATGCCCAGCAGGTATCCGTTGGGTTGACCACGTCGCCCACGCGAAATGCCAGCGATTGGCCCCACACCACGATCTGGTTGCCGGTATACAGGGTAAGCGGCCCCATCTTGCTTTCCCACCAGGCGTCGCGCACCTGGTAGTTGTTGTAGTAGCCGTTCATGAAATGGCCGAAGCTCGATTTGTTCGGGCTCGCGGCGCTCCACGCACCATTGTTCGCGCTGTCGAACGAATACGGCGGTTCATAGACAAACCATTCGCGCGCGAAGAAGTTGTTGTTGTCGTTGAGCTGATAGTTTTCGTCGACCTGCAGCAACGTCCGCGAAACCGCAAGATTGTTGCGACTTGGTGAGTTATTCTGCAGCGCTGACGGATTCTGCCACATGCCGAATTGCTGGCTGAGGAACCCCGAGACATGCAAGCCGCTCAACCAACTGTTTTCCGCAGTCGC